>Ga0114997_10000664_pt1 | contig 28551 bp, 32 predicted proteins | sample ArcticOcean_MG_C_2_FD_87045 | JGI IMG/M metagenome (GOLD analysis project Ga0114997, IMG submission 87045) | Marine microbial communities from western Arctic Ocean - ArcticOcean_MG_CB4_136 | ecosystem: Environmental > Aquatic > Marine > Oceanic | place: Arctic Ocean: Canada Basin | collected... | reverse complement strand
CATCAGGTGTAGTGATACAATCAGAGCAGACTAAGACAGAGTATAAGTTAGATGCAGTTACAGTCAACGGTACACTTGATGTAGAGATTGAAGATAAAGTATGGGATATTAAAAGTGCATCGCCATGGTCATTCGTTAATAAGTTTGGAGAGAATGGTGGCTTCCATGCAGTGGCACAGGATGATTTGTTTGGCTACCTAACACAAGGCTATATGTATGCCGAGTCTAGAAAGAAACCCTTTGGTGGTTGGATAGTTATTAATAAATCTACAGGTGAATGGGTTGTAACTGAAGCACCTATGGCTGATGATGAGTACAAAGAAAATGCCATAAGTATTATAGATAATAACATTAGAGCTATAACTTTAGACAAAGAATTTAAAAGATGTTTCGAGGCCGAAGACGAATACTTTAGAAAGAATAAGACAGGCAATAAAGTATTAGGTACGGCATGTAGTTTCTGCCCTTACAAGTTTCCTTGTTGGGGAGAAAACTTGCAAATGCTGCCACAACAGCAATCGCAAGCTAAGAACCCTAAGTGGGTTTGGTACACTGAAGTCAGTAATCCGAGGGTAGATGATGGCTTCTAGTGTGCGCAGTAGAAAAGCCAAGGGGCGAAGGCTTCAAAACTGGGTTAGGGACGCACTTCTCAGTGCGTTCCCTAGCTTAAAAATAAATACAGATGTGTGGTGTGCTATCATGGGAGAGTCTGGTATAGACATCAAGCTATCTGAAAAAGCCCAAGAACTATTCCCATTCTCTATTGAGTGTAAGAATAAAGAAACATGGAAAGGATTGTATGATTCTTATGATCAATCTATTTCTAATGCTAACTTAGAACCTGCTGTAGTATTAAAAATGAATAGCAGGAAACCCCTTATTGTACTTGACTTTGAATCATTCTTAGGTATAATAAAACAAAACAACAAAGGAGAATAATCATGGTAACATTTTACAATGAAATAACAGACGAAGAGATAGAACTTATGGCAGAAAAAACAGAAGAAGAACAGCAGTCTGCCATACATGACTTACAAATAAAAAGAAAAAAGGCATTAGAGTCTGGTGTAGATAAAGATGATGAAGAAATAAAAGCATTAGATCTGCAGATTGAAGTAATATAATGAAAGACTTTAATGGTGATGATACAGATAGCATAAGTATATTTGAGTCTGTATCCGTTATAATATCGCCACATGAAAAAGGATTTATCTGTGGTCTAATAGATCCAAAGGCACCTAAAGAAAGAGATATATGTTCTTACATAGCCAAAGGATTAATTAGATTTGTAACAACTAATGCGGATATAATATATGAAGAAGGCATGCTGGGATTTCATGAAGACGATACACAGCTTGATAGAGAAGATGCTACAGATAATGTAATTGATCTTTTCAGTTTTAAAAAAGGAGACTTAAATTAATGACAACACATTTAGTAATAGGTGACCCTCACTGTACCCCAGCCGCCAGTAACGAAAGATTCAGTTGGGCAGGCAGGATGGCAAAAGATATAGGGGCAGATAAGATAATATGTATGGGAGACTTTGCTAGCATGGACTCTTTGTCTAGTTGGGATAGAGGTAAGAAGTCCTTTCAAGGTAGAAGGTATCGTAAAGATATAGATCATGCACATCAAGCTCTAGAGTTATTTAATAAAGGCATGGGCAATCATAAGGCTGAAATGCATATGACACTAGGCAATCATGAAGATCGTATAGATCGTATGGTCGAAGATAATCCAGAACTTGAAGGTGCTATATCTATTGATGACTTAGACTATCCAAGCTATGGTTGGAATGAGTATACTTATAGATACCCTGTAGTTATAGATGGTATACATTACTCACATAATTTTCCTAGTGGGCTGATGGGTTCAGCTATCTCTGGAGAAAATATAGCTAGAACATTACTTAATAAAAACAAAGTATCATCTACTGTAGGACACTGCCACCTACTAGACTATGCTATAGGTGCATACCCTACAGGTAAAAAGATAATGGGATTATCTGCAGGTTGTTACTTGACACACAAAGAATCATACGCATATAATACCCAACGTATGTGGTGGAGTGGACTAATAGTTAAACGTAATGTTAAAGGCGGAGAGTATGATATAGAAATGGTAAACTCTAAAGAGGTAAAGAGAAGATATGGAAGACCTAGTAAATAAACCTAATCATTATAGGCAGTCAACAACAGAGACTATTGATATTATCAAAGCCTCTATGACTACAGAAGAGTATCATGGTTATCTTAAAGGTGCGTGCATGAAGTATATGGCTAGGTATAAATACAAGGGCAACCCTATACAAGATTTAGAAAAAGCTAAATGGTATTTAAATAAATTAATAGAGGAGTTAAATAATGTTTAAACCAATACACAAACACTTACTTGTATTTGCAAAAATAAATAAATTTCCTAATGCAGATGAAGAAAAAGTAGTAATTAAATTTATGGAAAAGTTAGTAGATAAAGTAGATATGAAAATTATTGGTGGACCAATAGCAAGTTATGTATCTGATACAGGCAACATAGGATGGACATCTACATTACTTTTAAGTACCAGCCATGCGGCTATGCATATATGGAATGAATGGGGTAATATACAATTAGATCTTTACTCTTGTAAAGAATTTGATGAAAAAGTAGTACTCTCACACATCAAAGAAACGTTTGATGCAACTATGATTAAATTTAGGATACTCAATAGAGATGGAGGACTTAATGATGAAGAGGGATTAAAGATACACAACTATAAATAAATTTTTAATAAAGGAGAAAGACATGACAGATAAGACAACAGAAGAACAAATGAAAGAAGCTAATAATTTAGCAGAGAAACAGTATATAATATCAGGCTCTCAGGTACAAAGCATATTAAGGTATCTATTTACTAGACCTTATGGTGAAGTAGTTCAAGGTATTGAGGTATTGTCTAGGGGATTAAAAGAACTAGATCCAAACCTTGGGGCTGACTTTGTAGCAAAGAATGCAGATGGCAAAAAATAAATCCCATCTCTTTGGAATGAGTATCTCTTTGACTGGATCAAATGAGATAGCAATTAACCTTGATTACCCAGAGCCAAGTGCTGTGCTCAATGAACTTAATGGTATTGAAGAAAAGTTTCATGCCAACATTTTATCTGCGGTAATCAGGCATTGCAAAAGTAATGCAGAAAAACTTAATTACGAAATAAAAGATTTAATAGAAAGGTTATAATGGATAACGTGGCTAGATTAGAAGTACCAAATAGAATGAGAAGTAATACTGTGCGTATGGACATAGATGATAGAAGAGTAGTAGCTATAGTAGACTACACTATTAACGATGAAGGTATTACGCCTATGGCTATTTGGGTTAAGATAAAACCAAATGAAAGTACTCTGGACAGAGAACTTAGAGCATCTGGAAAGGCAGTATCTTTACTGTTGCAGTATGGATGTAGCCTTAAAGAGATAGCAGAAACATTTACTAAAGACTCTATCATAGGTGCGGCTGTTGTTTATATACATAAACATATAGAAAGTATATTATCAGGTGAGGACTTAGAAGGTAAGATACCTAAGTTAAGTACAGATCCCTATAAGATTAAGGAGTAATTATACTTCGTCTTTACCCATCAAAGGTTTAACTTCTTTTTTTATAATTGGCTTAACTTCTGGTGGGTTTAAGAGTTCATCATAATATGGATTATCTCCACCCTCAATGTACTCCATAATAGATTTTCTTAAATCTTTATTAGAAGGATCTTCTCCTTGTTCTTCTAGCATATCAAGTAACTTCATAGTTTCATAGCTTCCTATCTTTGGATCTGGAGTATTATCATTTCCAGTTATAGCTGCCTCATTAGTTCCGTCATTATTTTTAAATTCACTAACTGTATCTTTTGATAAGTCTATATCAGAATCATCGCCATTAACTTTAGTCATTAATCCTTTCAATGCCTCATTATTAATAACAGTAAACTTACCCTTTCCTGTGGGTATAATCATTTCTATACCTCTTTCTCCAACAACTACTGGTCTATCTATAATCTTATCTTCAAATCCTTCTGCTGCATATGCAATAGGTTTTGATCCTAGTCCTTGGTTACTATCCTGTTCTACTTGTTTTCCAGTCTGTTTAATATCTTGAGTTTCATCTGTTGAGGATACTTCTTGATCTTGTTCTGCAGTTACCTGTCCTATCTCTCTTATTGGTTGGGTAGTAACTTCAGGCTTAACTATATTTTCCATTAAAGCACTATTAGTATCTAGTACAGGATTATAAGTAGATGCTGCAAGGCTAGCTCTAGGTCTTATTGCAGTCTGCTGCCTTTCTATAGGCATTAACTTTTTATCGAGTTCTCTTTGTGTGAATATTTTTTTTGGTGCTAGTGTGTCTACCATTTTTTCTTTCCTATTGTAATAACGGGTTATTTAATTTTGTTTTTAATTCTTCTAGTTTAGCTTCAAGATAGTCTAGAGCAGCTCCATTAATTTTAATGTCTGCCTTTAATGCTTCTATACTTTTATTAACTTCTGTAAGATCTACTGTTTGATTAACTGTAAATTTTTTATTTTCTATAGCGTCTAGTCTCTGATTAAATGTACCCCAGGTGTAAAATCCACCTCCGATTGTACAAATCAAAGTTATAAGTAGCCCTACCTTTTGTAATTTTTCAATCATTGTCTTGCCTCCATTAATGCTTTTAATTTATAGTATGCTTTATCGGTTTTATCACGAGCCACATTTACTTTTATGTTATGTTGTGCAACAGGATCTGTAGAGCCTAGTGACACTTGATTGTTATAAATAGTTTTATCATATCCTGCTAATACTATCTGTTTAAAAAAATCTTGATTGCCTTTAGGCAACTGACGATTATCAAACATAGCAGCATTAATAGTACTGTAGCTAGATATGTCTACTTGATTAGATACCATAGCTCTATTTACCAACTCATTAACTACTAATAAAGTAGCTTCTATTTTTTCTATTTGGCTCTCTACTTTGCCATCAATATATTTTTCAACTGCAACCACATCAACAGTTACTTCAGGTTCTTCTTCAACAACTTCAACTATATCTTCTTCCACTGGTTCTTCAGTAGGTTCAGGTCGTTCTTCTTCAACATCTGCCTCGACAACTTCTTCTTGTTTTGGACTATCTGTTTCTTGAATTGGTTGCTCTGCAACAACTTCTTCGCTACTGGGTTGCTCTTCAATTGGTTCATCATTTTGTTCCGCCATTTCAATAGGGTCGGCATCTGGTTCTGGAGCTGGGGATTCATCTTCAACTCTTGTTTCCATAACTGGGTCAGGATCGTATGCATCTATAATTTCCTCTGTAGTAAATTCTTCTTCTGGTATTTCAGGTTCAGGTTCAAGCATAGTTATATTAACTGGTATAGGAATTGCTGTAAATACTGGCTCATCAATTTCTACTTCTTCAGGTTCCCATGTATACTCAGGTACATCTATTACTATCTCTACCTCTGGTGTTTCAATGTCTATGACTATATCAACTAAATCATCTTCAATATCTACAATGGTATCAGCTATATCTTCTACTGCTTGTGGACAAGTGTTGGGTGTGCGTTGCCAGCAATACTCTATTGATGTGTTACTTACTTGTGATGTGGTGTTAGTAATCTTAGTGTAATCAAATGTAAGTGTAGGGTTCTTTATATCTGCAGCTCTATGAGATTGTGTATTGGTATGAGTAAAATCAAATCGTGCTGTAACACTACCATTGGTTGCAGTGTTCTCGCCTACAACTATAGTGTCTTGATGAGTAGTATAGTATTCATTAACATAATCTATTATTCTACTTTGTGTAGTAGTATCTCCATTACCATCATTAAATGTTTGTGTCATAGTAACTGATTGATTGTTATCAGTTCTATCCCAAAACCAAATGTCAGCTCCTATAGTAGAAGTAAACCCTCGTTGTACTTCATCATTAGTTAAACCTGTGTCAGATTGATTGACTGTACTCTCTACATACTCGCCACCAATACCAGCAATAATACCACTACCATGAGTATGATCTAAGTTTGGCCCACTCCAACTACCATCAGTAAAAGTTCCTGACAATAAGTTGTTAGTGCTGTGACTAGTAGTAACAGATGTTACAACATCAGTAGTTGTAGTACAGGTTTGATCTCCATACTGCGGTACATTCTGTACGCAAACTGTTTCAGCCTTACTGATTGCCGAGCTTAACAGTACCGTTAGAATAATTAATAACCTGACCATCATCCATATCCTTTAATATTTCATTGTCTATTTGTTCTGTAATCCGTAGAGTCTTAACGTATTCTTCATAGTCTGGTCTTAACTTGCCATACTTTTCCCACTTAGCCTGAGCCTCAGTACCTATTGATCCCAAATATGGACAGCTAGTTCCCGACATTGCCATTGCAGAAAACACTCTGCTATCTTGGCACATAAGAGCTATACTAGCAACTTTCATACCCATGTCATGGAGAGCCTTGGCTAGTTTAAGTCTTTCACAATTAAGATCTCTCTTAGTCATACCAAGACTAGCACCAAACGAAAAAGTTTGACCACCAGCAGATATACCTACCGTACATAGATCTTGCGACATACTAGATATAGCAGGAGCTGATGCACTAGGCACTACTCGTGAGTCACCCTGATAAGCATTGGTTGTATTGGTTGTGGTTGAATTACTACTAGAGCCTGTGCTGTATGTAGTACTAGCAGTAGATGAGTAACCTCCTGTGATTGCAGTATTACTCCCACTAGAATTTACCTGATCATTGGTAGTAGCTCCATTAGAGGTTACATCTGCTAGAGCAGAGTCCATTAATGCACTAAAAGCCCACAGCATACACACTGTAATAGCCACAACTATACCTATACTTTTAATCATACTTCTTCTCCTATTTTATTTTATCACAATGTTTAACGCCAGTTTGATCTGTAGTCATTTCACATTGTTCTAGTGTGCAAGTGTACTGCACTTGATTACCTGAATTTCTTTCTGCTAAACGTTTAGCTGCTAGGCATGTACTAAGGTTATCTTGGTGGTACCAGCCTTCTATATTTTTATTGCCGCCATCATAGACGTACAAACTAAGTATAATAACTGTTTCAATTATTCCCATTCTTTCTCTCTTCTATATCTATAAGTCTGTCTTCGTGAAATTGTATTATCATTTCATTTTTAAGTATGAGTGGTATTTCAGATTCCATTTGTTCTTTTAATTTTTCTACACTGCCTGATAAATATTCAACTAACATGTAGAGCTCTTGAATCTGTGGACTGACCATGTCGCCTTTGGGCACCCCGTCTACAAAAGAATTGGCAGCTTCTATATCTTTTTCCATCAACTGTAATGTTGTTTCAATACTATTTAATCTTTCGACAATAGTAAAGTAACTTGTAGTTCCTATTGCTACAGCTACAAGTATAGCTAAAAGATTTCTAGCAGGTAAAGATATTTGTGTTGAATCAGATACCTTCATGCTTCTTTATTTTTTCTTCATAATATCGGCTGTCTTAAGTCCATATATTGAAGCGACCACACCGATAAAAATTGATTGGTACCAAAAAGGTAGACTACCAAATTTCTCAAAGAATAGATCTAACTTCATTTGTATGTCAGGATCTCCTGAGAATACACTCCAAATTAATAGTAGTACAGGTGCCGATACTAAGATAAGAACAAACTCATCCTTGTATCCCTGATCATTTGATTGTCTAATTTGTGCCTGATATTCTACTTCACCCGATGCCATCTTCTGTGCATGTAGTAAGGCAGCATCAGACATAAGGATCTTAGCTTTTTGTTTGTTGGCAAATATAGCTGATCCAGTCTTTAATACCGTAGGTAATAATGATAGCCACATATTATATGTTCCCTTCTTTCCATTCTTGTACATTAAATGATGGGCACTCTTTTTGACTTATTTCATTGTGCCCAATAATATCTGCATCAGGGTACTCGGTCTTTAGTTCTTTTATTAAAGCTACTAATGCAGTCCATTGTTGATCTGTAAAATTATTTTCAGCAGAGTTATCATCTGCCATCCCACCTACAAGACATACACCTACACTTTTGTGGTTGTATCCTGCGGCATGTGCACCAGAATCTCTAAGGTCACGACCATTTTCTATCACACCATTACGTCTGATAACTTTATGATATCCTATATCACGCCAGCCATTGCCGTTAACGTGCCAATCTGTAATTTCATTTGTACCTATATCCATGCTAGCTTTTGTAGCTGCACAGTGTATTACTATATAGTCTGTTTTGTTTCTTGGTTCCATTACTTTCCAAATCCCCTTAATTGTTCTGGCATATACTGTAAGTCAATTGAATTATTTTCTAATACTTCAAGTATAAATTCTCTTTGTTCATAGTTATATTGTTTTGCTAATCCTTTAGTTCTAGACAAAACTGTGTTGTTCATAAACTCCATACGAGTAAATACCTTTGACATAATCTCTTCATATGTGTAGCCCATATCTTTTGCTACATCTATAAGAGGCATAATTTCTTCGTCATATCCATTAGCTAATATATAAGCTATACTTGTAACTAATTGATCTTTTTTATCTTTGTGACGTCTACTAATCTTAGTAGTTTCCCAAATAGTTTTTAATAATAGTGCCTCTTCGAAACTTTTACCTGCAAAGTATCTTGCTTTAAACCCTGCAACATCTCTTTCAATAGATCCTCGCATTCCTTTATAAGGATTTGCAACTATCCATTTCTTTTTATTACTATCTTTACCAAACCCAATAACACTTTTATAGTATATACTGTCTTCATCTGTAAGAGTATCTTTTGCATTTCCTGATGGGTCTGGAATAAATCTATCAAAAAAAGTTCCTTCGGCTAATTTATATCTAGGAAGTCCTGCATAATGTCTTTCAACTTCTGCCATTAAAGTAGGAGGTAAACTAGCTTTTAAAAAAGAATAAAAATCTGCAGGAGTATAGGTTCCATTTTTTTTCTTTCTTGCTATTGCTATAGAAGAATTAATAACTCCAGGATTTGTTTTAGAAGTAAAACCAAAAAGATAATCTAAAGCTGGCAAACTAAATATATCTCCAGGTCCTAATCCTGGAGCTGCCATAGTAGATGATATGTCTACACCAACTGCATCAGAAGGAATACCAAATTTTATAGCGTTAGGCAAATTAGATTTTAAAATAGTCTCTGTTAATGTAGGTATTCTTTCTTCTTTAAGGCCAGTATCATAGAATATTTTATTCATTACCATTATAAGTGCATCAGCTTGTGCAACTCCTATTGCTCCAAATAAACCAGCAGTCATTATGCCTGCAGTTACATGAAATAGTGCAGGCCTTGCCGCTTGAAGATCTGTTAATTTTCCTAATTTTTTTGAAGGTAAAGGTATTCCTGTTAGCTCTTCTAATTTTTTTAATGACTGTATTTCTTTTTCACTTTTTGCCCAAGTCCTAGCATACTGAGTCATTTGTCCTAAGTAGTTATGAAAAAATGTTTTAAATAATCCAAAAGCAGATGCTGCAGATCCTCCACCTTTTCCTGTGTATAATTGTGCTCTGTTTAGAGCATTGTATTCAACCATTAAATTTTGAGTTTCAAACATAACAGTATCAAAAAAATCTTTTTGTGATCTATTTTTATCATAGTTTGCAGTCTTTAAAAATTTGTATATTATACCTAATGATTGTAATCTACTATGTCTTTCTGCCATACCTGCCAATGATTTTCCAGTAGTTACATTTACAACAAAATCTTGTAATGGTTTAAAATATGGATTCTGTCTAGACTTACCTTTAAATACTTCTGTTGAAAATTCTTTTAAAAACGCAGTATCTAAAACAGCATTTTCTGGTTTCAAAGATTCAGTAACAAGAGCTTTAAATTCTTTTGTAGGTTTCCATGCAAGCATAGTACCTTCTGCTAGTGCAACACTTACATCTCCTTTTATTCCATACTCTTGTTTTAACCACGCCAATCTTTGTGGTACCATTTGATATGGTTGAAGTATTGCTGATGCTAGATAACGTGGGTTTCCAAATAGTAATGCTTTATGCAGTGTTACTGTATTAATTGTAGAGCTAAATTGTCTAAATGAAAAAGGACTCTTATTAAATATAGGTAAAGTTCCTACTGTTTTAATAAAACTATCAACACTTTTAGCTACCATACTATCATTTCTACCAAAATACATATCAATATAATCTTTAGAAATTTTATATTGTTGAGGAAATTTTCTCATTAATAAATCCGCTCTTGGGTCTGTCCTATCAAATAGTGCCGCAGTTTCTCTTTGAAATTTTCCAGCTTCTTTTGCCCTTACTGCTCCAGAAATATATCCTGTATACATTTCTAAAAAATCTCCAATTCCTTGACGACCTTCTCTTGTTCCAGCTATATTACCTACTACTCCTCTTCTTTCTTTTTTAACTCTAGAAAAAGAATCTCTACTAATGTAATCTCTATATGCTTCTTTTAGTGCAGTGCCTAACTGTGGATCTTTTAAATCCATTATTCTGGTTGCTTCATAGAATGCCTCATATAAATTTTCTTTACCTTTACCAGTACTTTGACTTTGTGGAACATACTCATAAGGGTACTTATCATATTTAGGATTTTTTTGTTTAAACGTTTGGTATTGTTTTAACACATCAGCTCTACTTGATCCAACAATAGATCCTACTAAATCATTAGTTATAGGATCTTTAATATATACCCTATAGTTTCCTATCCAAGCATGAGGATAGTAGTTTGGAAGCTCATCAATTAATTTTCCAGCAGCAGGATTTAACTGCATTTCTTTATTATATAGTATTCTAGCATTAGTTAAACCCTCATCTAGTTTTCTAACAATTCTAGTTTCTTCGGGAGTTAGTTTATAATTTTTTTGTAAAGTCTCATACGACATTCTATAGACAAAGTTATCCTTATTGTCTTTTTTAAGATACTCTGCTTTTATTTCTTTAGGAGTTTTATTTTTTGCAGCACTAGCTGCTTTTTTTTCCATGACAATTTCTCTGTTTATCATAGCATCTATAATTTTTTTCTGAGAGTTAACCCCTTTCATTTTTCCAGGAATATTGTATGCTTCTTTTACAGTTAAATTTTCAAATTCAGTTAAGGCGCCTTCTTTAGATCTATATGTTTTTGTTTGCCCTATTGCATTTGTAAAATTAAAAAAAACTTTTTCTTGAAGGAATCCTTTTTTCTCTTCTATAAATTGAAATTTATTAATAGGCTGATCTAGTACTGATCTTTGTCTGTATAGTATATCATTTATACCAGCATCAACCGCACCTTTCATTTGTTTTACTTTTGTAGAAACAAATAGTTTAATATTATTTTTTGATGCATCACCTGTTAGTTTAATAGGAATTAACTGTCTTTCTAATAGGCCTTTTATTTCATTAGCTCCTGTTCCTGCTTCGGACTTGTTTAAGTCTACCTCTTTATCCTGTCCAGTTTTTTTATCTTTTTTTATTTTAAATGTATTTTTACCAGTCTTAGGGTCTTTAACCATTTCAGTTATAGCATATAATAACTCATTAGCATTTGGTATTTTGCTTTCACCAGGATGAGGATCTACTCTTGTTGTAATATTTAAAAGCCTATCCATATGAGACCTATTTATATCAGCCTCTTCAACATACTTAGTAAACCTATTAAGCATACTTGTTTCTTCTTGTTTCTTTATTGCACTAGCTTCTTTAAAAGCAGGCTTTGCCCATTTATGCTCTGCACCTTTTTGTCTGTATATAGACATAAGTTGTTTAAAAGATATCTCTATTGTATTAGCATCAATAGATTTTAACTTACCATTAATTATTTTAGAGTTGTTATACCTATCCAGTATAGCATCCTTTTGATTATACTGAGTTCTGTTTATTCCAGTATCTTTAAATGTTTCAGTAAATCCTTTTGGCTTTATGGTTAAAGTTGCAGCGTCTAAATGATATGTATAATCTATTAATTTTCCATCTTTAATTACAAATTGTTTATCTATCTCTACATCTTTTTTAATTGTTTTTTCATTTAATGCAAGTTCTTCTGGTTTTGTTTCTTTTGTTATTTTTTTAAATCTAACTGTATCTCTTCCAGATTCTATATCTCTTCTTGTGTTTGCAGTTAATTCTAATTTTTCTACATTACCTAACTTTAATTCAAAGTCTTTTTTAGATTTAGATTCTTTAAGTAAACTTATAGAACTTTCTTTTGATATCTCAAAAGGTATAGCTTGAGCTTCTACATGATATCCCTTACCATCTTCTTTTATGTAGTCTCTTAATGGTTTTGTACTTGCATCTAATTTTCTAATATCATGTTGTAAAACATCTTTAGCTTTTAAAAATGTATACTCAGGAGGTTTAGGGGTTGGCTCTTTAGGCTGTGTGCCAAATACATTTTTACCTGTAAGTTTATCAAATCCTCTTCCAGCAAATCCTAGAGAGGCTAGATTAATTGCACCTGCTATCATCTCTTCAGATCCACCACCGTGCAATCTAGCAGATGCGGCTCCAAGCCCTCCCATTGCAACAGTCCTACTTTTCCATCCAGGTAATTTAGATAGGCCTCCAAATGCCATACCCTCACCTGCACTTATAATAGTATTATATAAAACGGCTCCAGCTTCTTCTTCATATGATGCCAAAAATCCTAGAGTTCCAAATCCAATACCTGCAGCAGCAATAGGAGCACCACCAATTGCTGTTCCTGTAGCTAAAGCTATACCTCCAGCAGCTGCAAGAGTAAGTGCTCCTACTTCAGCTATTTGAATAGGCATACCACCAAAACCCATTGCAACTTTTTCTGCAATACCATCAGGTTGAAATAAAGGATCTACAGTAAATGGCTGAACTCTCTGTGCATAACTTTTTAAATGTTCTTCAGTTGCATCTATAGATGCTAGGGTATTAAACGTTACCTTTTTAAAAAAGTTATTATCTAGACTTGCTTTAAATTCATCCTTCTCTTTAATTTTTTTTTGTAAATTAATAAAATCTTCATTGTTAGTTATGCCAGCTTGATTAGTAAGCTCATCTCCGTATAGATAATTGGTTGTCCACTTATCTGCGTCACCTCCAAAAAAATCTATCATGTAATCGGCAGCTCTATCGGTCCATCCTGGTACTGCAGATGCATGGTATACTGCTCCCTGTACAGAAGAATTAAATCCGTATTTTGCAGCCGTACCTAACTGTACTCCCTTATTAGCTTTTTCATATTCTTCTTCACTTACATAAGGAGTTTTATCTAATTCTAGTTTTTCTTGCATATCAAAGACACTATCTTGAAATAGATTAAGTTTATTTATATCAAGGTTTTTATTTTCTATTGGTGAAAACTTTAACTTTGCGTTAGAGTTTATATCCGTAGAAGTATCTTCTGGTTCTATAGGTGCAAATGAAAGTGTTCCCATATATTATTCAGTATTTGGTTTTCTATTTTCTAATAGTCTTTGAACTTCTGCTTGACCACCATTCATTAAATATATTATTTGTCGCATTCTCTTTCCATAGCTTTCTCCATATCTATAATCATAGTTTGATCTATAGATTGTACTGCCGCTTCCCCCCCCTTGTATAAATTCTCCTTTATCATTTACATATCCTGGTGAAAAGAAATCTTCTATATCCATAGTTCCTATTATGTTTTGATTATAATCTCTTATACTTAATATTCCATCTGTAAGTTTAGGATCTACTATACCTTTAGTTGGATTATCTTTATCGCCAAGATTAATTAATAGTTGAGGATTAGTCTGTTTAATTACATCAGGATCAACAGATTGTATAAAGTTTCCTACAGCATCTACATATCCTGTTCCTCTTACTTCTTTTTCAGCAGCAAATAATTGCTCTTCTAACGTTCCCTTAAGAGTACTTAAAGATTCTGGATCCATACCCTCTGGATTATTTAGATAGTTTGAAATTAATGCTTTTGTTGTTGGATTAGTAAGCGGTGATTTGCTCAAGTTTTCTAATCTTGTATTAAAATTACCTAATACTATAGGTTGAATACTACTTTGCATTGCCATTATATTATCAGTATCGGTAATACCTTTCTCTAGTAATAGTCCTTGTATGCTTTCTTTTTTTACACCTTGCAATTCAAGTGCTCTTTGTATTCCAGCAACTTGTAACATAATTTCTGTATTTTGTTGCATAGGATCATTAACTCCTTGAGAACTTAATACCTGTCTCATATCTTTCATACTTATGGCTGGCACCCAATTTGCTGTAGCTAAATACCTACCAGCTGATACAGATGCTGGATTTGATGTAAATTCACTATTAACTAAATCATTTACATTACCTAAAAATGCTTCACGAGATACTTTACCTTCTTGTGCTCTCTCTAATCTTTCTGGTCTAATAAAAGTTTGATCTCCTTTAACTGCACCTTGTGGTAAGTAATCATCTAGTAATAGTTTAGTACTATTTGATCCTACAAGTTGAGACATATTGTTTCTAACTTTAGCATTATATGCATCTTGCTGTGCTTTAAATACAGAAGAGCCTGTTGCTCCTTGGCCATAGTCTTGATAAAATTGTTTAGTCACATCAGAATCAGGAGTTATACCTTCTCCTAGTGGGCCAACATTCATAAACTGTTTTACTCCAGTTCTAATTTTATCTAGATCATCCCCTTGAAATAAATCAGGTCTGCTTACTGCAAGTATACTTAAATCATCGTTAAAGTCATCACCGTATTCTGATGCTATTTGTTTCCAGTTTTTAATTTGGTTATTAGCTGTAGTGTTAAAAATATTTTGAGAAGATCTAAGTTCTGCTCTAGCATCATTTATCATTGTTTCTACTTCAGTAGCAGCATCTGTTTCTGCAGTAGTTATTAACTCATCTTCTCTTTTTTTTCTATCCTCTTGTATTTTAATACCGCCTTTAACTGCACCAGTAGCAAAACTCATTAGTCCACTTGCAAAATCCATTACTTAGTATCCTCCATCATAGGTTTAGACATAAGGCTCATACCGCCCATCTCTTTAATTGTTTCATCATCAGCTTTTTTAAGATCTTGTTTACCCATATTATCTGCAATTTCTTTAGCAAACTTAAGCTGTCCCATTTCAAATGCAAAGTCATTCTTTTCTGTGTCTTTAGGTTTAAGTGTTATCTTTAAATTTTTTACTTTACCTACAACTCCTATGGTAAGTACTGCTTCAAAAGTTAATCTTGCTATTAATACCCCTACGTCTGGATTGTATTGACCTTCAGCATAGCCTGCAAATACTATAGTTCTAGCTACTCCTTCTACAGGAATTCCTGCTTCTAACATCATTAAAATATTTTTAACAGCTTCTTTATTAAATACTTTTTTCATAATCATTTCAGAAACTTCTTCTACCTTTGTATACCTAGGTGGGTTTTCCCACTTAGCATTGCCTGGTTCATCAGTTAATGATTGTCCTGGAATAGGAGAATTAAACTCATCATATTCCATTTCTGGTACTATTGGTTCTGCCATATTATGTTCTCTTTGATGTTGCTGTTATTCTTGTTGCTTGATTTATTGCTCTTGCCATAATGTTTCTATGTTTAGCAACAGCGGCTTCTGCGTTACTAGTTATTGGTGACTTAGAAATTTTATTAGCGGTTGCTGATCTTGGTGCAGATATAGAAGTTTTAATTTTTCCAGAAAGATTTACTAAACTATTAGGGCTTCCTGAAGATGAATCTTTATCATCATCAAAATAGCTTATAGCAAATTTAGCACCATCTACTAAATCTCCATAGTCAGTATCTCCAATTAAATCTTTAGTCCAAGTCCATGCATCCGTCATCCAATTAGCCATATATTATCTCCTTAAGGTTTTGCCCATACGCCTACTGCAAACTTACCAAGAAGTTCTAGTAGTTTATTTTTTTTATCTTCGTCCATTATATCAAATGTTGTAGCTCTTTCCATAGCGGCTACAGCTAAATTGTGGGCTCTATTTTTTGCATTCTCGCCTTCTGTCTGTGACCATGATGCTTCATCACGCCACTGTTGCCATAAAGCATTCATAGCATAGTTAGAAAGATCCAATGTATTTTGTGCATTGATTTGATTAGCAGCATTAACCTCTGCAGTATTTGCAGTATTAATTGCTCGTCTCCATTCAACATTACTTTGATCTACTATTCTTTGATTCTCTACATTAAATCTATCTCGTTGATCCTGTATGCCTGCATTAAACTGATCTATAGTAGCTCTTCGCTGTGCATTAGCTTCATTAACTGCCACACTATTAGCAGCATTTTGTGCTGATATTTTATTAGTTTCTTGTGCATTAAATTGATTCATAGCATCAGAACGTTTTGCATTAGACTCTTGAATATTTGCATTTAAGCCTGCAAAAAATTGATCGGTCTGTTGTTTATTAGTTGCATTAAATTGCTTAGAAGCATTTACAGCTGCTTGATCTGATAGTAAAGATTGTTGCTTAATTTGTGCATTAGTTATAGAGGCTTGCTGACGATTATTAAGATTAGCCATATCTCTTTGAAAGTAATTTTGTGCATTAGTAATCATAGCCTGTTGACGATTACTTAAATTTTGAAATATCATGTCTTTGTAAGTAGCTGCATCTGCTGCTGCTATCTGAGTAGAAGCTCTTAGTACACCTTCTGCTACTGCATCTGCTGCTATAGTACTAGCAGACAATCCTCTTTGTGCCATGGCTGCCATAGCCATTTTAGATGCACCTCTAGCAAATGCAGGAAGGGGTGATCCTGATGCCATTGCATTTTCAATATCTGTGGTAATTTCTGCTAGCTGTCCTCTTACAGTTGCAGGATCAGTAATAGTACCTGTTTGTCCAACCGCCTCTTGAGTTAAGGTACCTGTACCTTGGGCTGCAGTTACTACAGGTGCTTGAGAAGCAGCATTTGCAGCTGCTGTATATTGCTGTGCTGTTGCTGCTGTTGCGCCTGTTTGAGTTGCTGATGTGCCACCAGTAGTAGTAGATATAGTGGGTGCTGTGGGAGATTGACTTGCGGTAGTAGATGCTTGAGGTGCTGTGGCATTTGCACCTGCAGTAGTCATGTCTTCTCCAACACCTACTTGTTGCATTTGTGGTTTAACAGTAGATCCAGTTGGAAGCTGTGGCTTTTTTACTAGCTTACCTACCTCTGTTTGTATGGCTACTGATTGTGGCGATACTGTTGTTGCCATTATTTACCTACCTTTTTTTGTGCTATTTTATGAGCTGCTGTAAATGATTTTCCAGACAGCATAGCTTTTTTCATAGAAGACATATGCTTTGTACTATGATGCACTGAGTGTTTTTTCATAGTTGCTTTTTGTCTGTCTGTTAAAGTTTTTAATTTCTTTTCCATTATCTGCCTACCATTTCTATTAATTTTTCAATAACCATTAAACCTACAGCCCCCACTATAGATAACACAACCCAATAGATTTTATCTATCTTGCCACCCAATGTTTCTACATCTTTGTGCAAGTGTTGCACATCTTCTTTAAGATTATTAATATCTCTTTTCACGCCAGTAATATGCCCTTGTATTGAAATTATGTGTTCGCGTTCAGTTTGTGGTTCCATTTTCATGGTTCTTCCTTTTATTTATTCTTTTTTTTCATAGTCTTACTTATATTATACAATGTATACCAATTTTGTCAATTTATTTATTAAGTAATAAGATTAATTCTTTAGATGATTCTTTTAAGCATTCGTCATTATCTAACCCTATAACTTGCCTATTAGTTTCTATATCTGTAAAACATGCAGAGTCTTTATCTGATAAAAGGTATTGAAAATTTATAAATAGCTCTTCATTTTTTTTAATGTCTTTTTTTGCAAAGCCAATACCACAATAGTATAGTATATTAGGGCTGTAAGAATGATTCATATAGCAATCAAGGCCCCATTCTTTGCAGTGTAAAAATTTATTGTGTACCCATCTACCAGATGTTTTTTGAAATATATTATCAGACACATCTTTTCGTTTTTTTAAATAGGTAGCTTCATTAATGATCCTATCTTGATCTGATCCCCAATAAAAAATAATACTGCCCTTTTTAATATCATCTAATGTGTATAGACCCTCTCCTTGTATTGGTGATTTTCTATTCTCTACCTTATAATAAAACATTTTTATTAATTACGATACAATTTTATATTTTCCATCTGCAGTTAATTTAGTAACAAATTCTGTAGGAAGATCTCCTTGAGAATATATAACTATTCCACCATGATTAGTCCTGTATTTATCTTCCTGTTTAAGCAAACAGTTTGGTGGATCAACTTCATATTCAGCATGTAAGTTAAATGGATACTCCTGAATAGGAGAATTATCTATTGTGGATGCTACTGTAGTAAATGTCCATTGGCTTATATCGGTTACATATTTATCAGGATCTGTAGTTAGTGCCGCAAGATAATCACTTCCAGATATATTACACGGCAAACAACTATAAGCATCTTTTCTAGCATTACATTCAATCCAATAAAGTTCATCACTATTATCAACTCCAAAATTTATTGAGCCACAATAGTTACCACCTTTTGTAACAGCCCAATCTAAAAAAGTTTTGGCTGCTGCTAATACTTTTGTGTTAATATCTGAAGAAAGTTTTTTAAGGACTACATCATTTATCCAAGGAGAGGTAGCTTTATTTTTAATAAATGTTCTACGATCTATTTCGTTTTGCATTTCTCCAGTATAGTAAATAGCCCATTTATCATTAGCAATAATAAAATGTACCTCTGCCTCTAATTTCATGTTTGGTAAAAATTTTTCTAAATAATAATCATAATGTTGTGATTCAGTAAAATTGTCAAAGTGTGCAATAGCTGCTGCGTCTTGATTTTCATAAATAACATAAGTACCTACAAAACTATTTTTAGGCTTAACTATAACAGGCCTTACTGAATACCCAGATAAATCAAAAGCATCTGTTTTTCCTTGTCCTACAACATCTAATACATTTAAACCTAAGTTACCAACTGCAGTCCTAGTTGCAAATTTATCAGTCTCTAGTTTAAATGCATCTTCTGTAGCGGCTAAAAAGGTTACTCCTTCGGGCATTACCCCACGCAACCAATGTAACCAAGGTATACCTAAAATAACTGTATCGATACTTAAACTAGTAATTTTATTGGTCAAAGACTGATAACTACTTTCTGTCCACGTTGTCCAATTACCACTGTCACAATTCTGTATTCCAAATTTTGTATGGTATTCTTTATTACTCCAAGTAGACCATACATTATGTCCGCCATCAACTAATTTAACTTGTTGATGAAAGTGTTGAGAGTCGTATTCTATAAAAAGTATATTCATAATTATTTAATATTAAGTCCAGGTAATTACTATTTCGCCACTAAAAGGATTACTACTACCCCACTCCCATATTGCTTGCGAAGCAGGATTGCTACTAAATGTTGCGTCTGTACGTTGATAAGCAGTGCTTCCTACTGTCATTGTAGTAAAACCTGCATTCGTTGCACCAGTATCAATTCTAAAGACTACTTTGTTTCCTGTTGATTCATGATTTAAATCTAAGCATAGTCTACCACTTGAAAAGTCTACTGTGTCATCAGATAGAGCACCAAAATTTCCTCTATCAAAACCAGTAAATGTTCCAGACTTATTACTAGTTGTTCCAGTTGTCATAGTTGTACTCCACACTGTACCTGACGCTCCATACCACTCCTCAAAATTCATACTTGCACCAGCAGATTTACCTATTAATCCCCTAATATCAGAATCATTAAGGGTACAGGTACTGTTAGCACTTCCGCCTGCTTCAGTATGAAAGTCATTTAGTGAAATTGCACCACTACTAGCAACTGCCATTAGTTACACTCACATTCTTTTCTGCATTTTAAGTTTGTGACTTCAGCTTTTAATTCTTTAATTGATTCAATAAGATAACCAACTATATTGCCATAAGCTACTGATTTATATTCTCCATCCATAACTAATTCAGGAGCAACTTGTTCCATCTCTTGTGCTATAACACCACTAGATAGTTCTCCATCTTTAATAAACATAACACCTCTCATTTTAGACACTTTGTCTAAGGCATTATCTATTGTTTTGATGTCTGATTTTAATCGTTGGTCACTAAAGGCTGTGATGTTTCCAGAACTAGTTATTGCACCCGATCCTACAGTACCTGCAAGTGTTACATTAGCTCCACTAAAAGTGGCGGCAGTAGTTGTGCCTGATTTAATTATTAAATTTCCTGAAGTATTAGTTGCACTACCAAATGTAGTACCATTGTCTTTAAAAAATATGTCACCACCATTAGCATCTAATATAATATCTCCATCTACATCAAGTGTAAGATCACCACCATCTGATATTGTACTACCATTTATAGTTATATCATCAACTGTTAAAGTTGTTAGTGTGCCTAATGATGTAATGTTTGATTGAGCTGCAGTAGTTACTGTAGCTGCAGTACCTGAAGTATTTTGGTTACCTGCTGCATTTACGCCAGGTAAGTTAATATTAGCAGAACCGTTAAACGAAACACCACCAATTGTTCTAGCATTTGTTAAAGTAGCTGCTGAACCTGAAGTATTTTGGTTACCTGCTGCATTTACACCTGGTAAATTAATATTTGCACTACCATTAAAACTTACGCCACCAATAGTTCTTGCTGTTGTTAAAGTAGCTGCCGAACCTGTAGTGTTTTGGTTAAGAGTTCCAACTGTAAAGTCTAGAGTATTGTCTGCATCTTGATAGGCTACTGTAATTCCTGACTCAGTGTTAGAACTTACCATAGCTCCAACAGTATCAGAAATAACTTCAGCCAATGCTGTACCGTTTACAGTAATGGCATCAGCTTCTAATGTACCATCTATATCTACGTTACCACTAAAATCACCAGTAGCTGCATCAAGTTCACCAGATACAGTTAAATTTCTAATTCCAGTATAATCTTTATTTGAATCTAGTATAACAGCCTTAGAAGCTACAGCAGTTCCTACAGCCGTAGATCCTATATCAAGAGCATTTAGCTCACCTACAACTGCGGTAATGCCATCTAAAGCATTTAATTCTGCTGCAGTTGAAGTTACTCCATCGAGTATATTAAGTTCTGCGGCTGTAGAAGTAACACCATCTAAGATGTTTAGTTCTGCTGCCGTTGAAGTTACTCCATCAAGGATATTTAATTCTGCTGCAGTTGAAGATACATTAGTACCTCCAATATCTAATGTAGTTACTGATATTTCACCAGCAACAGTTACTAAACCATCTGCTACAGTTATTAAATCGGTATCATCTGTATGTCCTATTGTTGTGCCATTAATTAAAACATTATCAATATCTAAAGAACCACCACTAATTAAACCTGTTGTTGTAATTGTAGATGATCCTGTATCTATGTTTCCAAATCCTGATGTAACTGAGCCTGAATTTAATGCTCCAGTTGCAACAATGTTACCCCCTGTTAATCCAGTCACAAAAGCCTTTACAGACTGTTGACTTGGTGGTCTACCAGCAGAATCACTAGCCATATTATCTTCATCAATTAACGATAAACCCCCACCAGCATTTGCGTCTACATAAGCCTTTACAGACTGCTGGGTAGGTACTAATGTAGCTGAATTTGTACTCATATCATCTTCGTCTACAAATGCTGTAACTGTTATGGTTCCGTCAGCTAGGCTACCAAAATTAACTGTACCAGTAGTTGTAATAGCAGATGCCCCATTATTAATGGTTCCAAAACCAGAAGTAATAGATCCACTATTTAAAGCACCAGTTGTTACAATACTAGAGCTACCTGCTATAACACTATAAATAGAACCAATAGCTGTACCCCCTATAGTTATCGCATCAGCCTCAAGAGTACCATCAAAGTCTCCATCAACTGCATCAATATTGCCTTTAAATATAGTAGCTGAAACTGTACCTGTACTTGGGTTATACGCAAAATTGCCATCCATTTCTAGTCCAACATTACCTGTACTTGATGTTGCACCTTCTACAAAAGCAATAAGATTTTCTTCATTTGTGCTTTCATTGTCAGTTACTAGAACGTGAGCAGAGTTTGTTGTGTTAGTGACTGTTGTTCCTGCAATAACTGTAGCTAGTGCAGTACCATCAACTGTTATAGCGTCAGCTTCTAGTGTACCATCAATGTCAGCATCACCAGATATGTCTAATGCTGTACCTATTAATGTTTGTGTAAGTGTTAGTTGTCCGTTTGCAGCGATTGTTATTGCATCAACATCTGAAGCAGAACCAATAGTTTTGCCATCACCTATAATTATATCATCTGTAAAAGTAGCAATACCTGTTACTGCTAGTGTAGTAGCCATGTCTACCGCACCATCAATGTCTACGACATCAAGGTTAGTAGTACCGTCAACATCTAAATCACCATTAAAGTCTGCATTACCAGCAAGTGTAAGTGTAGTTGCCATATCTACAGCTCCGTCTATATCTACTACGTCTAGGTTTGATGTTCCGTTTACGTCTATGTTGCCTGAGATGTCTAATTCAGTACCTACTAATTTTTGTGTGAGAGTAACAACTCCATCACTTGCGATTGCGATTGCATCAGTATCTCCAACTGAGCCAATTTGTCCTGCATTGGCAATAGTAATGCCACCACTATGAATATCTCTGCCAGTAAAAGTAGCTACACCATCAACTTGAAGGGTAGAAGCCATATCAACAGCACCGTCTATATCCACTATGTCTAAGTTTGATGTTCCAGCTACGTCTATTGCACCTGAAATGTCTAGTGTAGCTGCATCTAGCTCACCAGTAATTGTTAAGTTTCTTATGCCTGTATAATCTTTGTTAGAATCTAATATAACTGCTTTAGAAGCTACTGCTGTACCAACAGCTGTAGAGCCTATGTCAAGAGCATTAAGCTCTCCGACTACTGCAGTAATACCGTCTAAGGCATTTAACTCTTCAGGTGTAGAAGTAATTTGTGTATTACTTGCTACAGCTAATACAGGAATTGTACCTGATACGTTAGGTAGAGATATTGTTCTATCATCTGTAGCATCAATAGATGTTAAGGTTGTTTCGTGAGCATCAGCCGTTGATCCTTCAAAGATTACAGCATTGTTAGCATCCATAGTAACACTATTAACCGTACTAAATGTACCACTTACTGATACGTTAGGTACACTTAATGTTCCTGTGCTTGGATTGTATTTTAAATCACCATCTGATTCTAAACCTAAGTTACCACCATCTAAGTCTCCACCAGATGTAAAGATAATTGCGTTGTTTTCGTTTGTGTTTTCGTTGTCTGTAATAGTAACTGTTGTGGCTATTGCTGCTGTACCACTTGTATCTTGGTTAAGTGTACCGATTGTAAAGTCTAATGTATTATCTGCATCTTGATAAGCTACTGTAATACCTGATTCAGTATTGCTTGTTACCATAGCTCCTACAGTATCACTAATTGTTTCTGCTAGAGTTACGCCAGCAATAGTAAGGGCATCTGTTTCTAATGTTCCATCTACATCTAAATCACCATTAAAGTCTACGTTACCTGCTACAGTAAGAGTTGTAGCCATGTCAACAGCACCATCTATATCAACAACATCTAAGTTTGTAGTTCCGTTAATATCAACATTACCTGATATATCTAAAGTAGCCGCATCAAGTTCTCCACTAATAGTAATATTTCTACCACCAGTTATGTCTTTGTTTAAATCTGTTATAATAGCCTTACTTGCTATTACTGTTCCGTTGGTTATTCCATCAATAAGATTAATATCTGTTGCACTTGCTGTAACACCATCTAAAATATTTAACTCTGCAGTTGTAGCTGTAACGCCATCAAGGAGATTAATCTCATCAGTTGAAAGCGTAGCACCATCTAATATTTCTAGTTCTGCTTCTCCAATGTCTGCGGAACCTATAACAAAACTAGTACCAGTAATTGCTGTACCTGTTATGGCAGCTGCACTTGCACCACCAATAACTGCACCGTCAATAGTACCACCATTAATATCTGCTGTATCAGCTACAAGGCTATCTATATTAGCTGTACCATCAATAAATAAGTTTCTCCATTCTTGTGAAGAACTACCAAGGTCATAAGTATCATCATCATCAGGTATAATACTAGAGTCTACGTCAGCACCAAATACAACATTGTCACCTGCTGAGTTTCCTAAAGTAAGTGTACCACCGTTAAAAGTCGTAGTACCTGTTACTGTTAGATTACCACCAACTCCTAAGTTGCCAGATATATCTACTGCACCATTAATATCTACTGTAGTAGCTGCTATTTGTATTTCTGTATCTGCCACTAAGTCTAGTTGACCATCTGCAGATGAGTTAATATATACAGCAGTGTCTCTAAACTGTAATTTTTCTGTAGTTGCTAATAATATATCATCAGAGAACTGGAAGTAATCTTCGTCTTCCATCCATGTTAATACACCATCATTACTAGTAGCATTAAATGTAATTGCTATATCTGTATTTGCATTAGTACCAAATACTAGTGCATTACTAAATAGATTAGATATAGGGCCACCATCACCAGCACTACTGCCGTCATGTGTGTGTCCTGTTGATACATTAAATGCTGCTAATATAGTATTAAATTCATCATTACTATGTGCAGCGTTAATAGTATCTCCACTTGAATATGAGCTCTGTCGAGCTGAGTAGCCTGCCATGTTATCTTCTGCCTCCTGGGGTAAATTCTAGTTCAAAACCTTTTAAACTTATTGGTGGAAAGGCACTACTATCAATAACTTTAATAGCTACTGCAAATCCTGATCCTTGTACATCTTGTCTTACTAAAGGTAGACTTGATTGATTATAGGTAGAATTGTTGTATGTTCCTGTTCCGTAAATTGCTGGTACGTTTCCTGTATTTAAAGGATAAGTACTTGGTTGTGGCGTTGTTGCCGAATCATAATCATATCTTAATGTAAGATCAGCATCTACTAACCCTTCATTAGTATAGTTTACAATAACTCTTTGCATACTCTTGCGTATGCCTGGATCTCCCATTGCTAAATCGGGAGACTTATAAATACTTTCTATGTTTGCTGTACCGCCTACTCTAGTAAATACATTACCTGATTCCTGCAGATATATGTAACCATCATAGCCACCATGTACTGCAGTTTCAGTAGATCCTACAAAATCAGAATCACAACAAGACGGCTTAACTCCTAACATATCTGCATATTCATAACCTAATTGTCCAGTATTACTATTAGTTTTTACAACAGATATTACTGCTCTAGAAGCTACTTCTGCTCCACTTGTTTTAGGGTAAAACATTCTGTATTGAGATTTTTTTCTTATTACTAAAGAACTTATATTATCTACTCCAACCTCATCAATACGTTCTTGTATTTGTTTAGACACAGTACCTAATTCGACATCGTCAATTCTTTCTGTACCTGCAATAGTTCTAATTCCATCTGGTGCAAGAAATACAATATCACCACCAAGCTCTTGAATTGATCCACGATCTAAGCAACCAATAGTTCTTGTTACTGGAGTTATAGAAAAATCACTTAATGAAGTTCCAGTTAACTTAAATATTTTGTCTAGCCCAAATATAAATAGGCTACCCCTAAATACTTTCATTCCTATAATTGTAGTATCTACTTTAATAGCACCACCACCATTACCAGTAGTAAAATCATTAGTTTGAAAAGGACCCATAAATTTAATTTCTTGTGTAGATCCTGTAGCGCCTGCAAAAAAGATATGATTTTTAAACACTTCAACAATACTAAAAGTATCTTGACTTCCTGACGCATTAACATTAATTACATTATAAGAAGTATCTATTATCTTAGGAAATGAAGTTCCCGTTGCTACTACTATATTGTCTGTCCCAGTAAAATTAAATTTACTAAATGTATAGTTAGCAGTAGGAGTTCCTAAACTAGCTTGTACAGATGTCCAACTACCACTGCCCGCATCTCCTTGATATATAGTTCCACCTCTTGCTACTAATACCCTATCATTAAATATAGCAGACATTACTACGCGTTCATTAGCATTAGATACTTGAGGAACAATATTAGTATTATAAAATGAAGTACCTAATATTTTTTTATATCCGCCCTTAATGTCTGGCTCAAAGTTTTGTAATATTCTAGACTCTCCTGGTTGAAAAGAAAAAGTATCTTTGTTTAATACTAAACCTCCAGAGCACCCATATATAAAGGGAGATATTTGTGAAGTATCAGCCACCTATTGCAGCTCCTCTAGTTTTAGTAATGTTTACACGAGTATCTAACATTTGTGTTGGAGAATTAATTAATTCTATTCTCATTCTTTTTATTCCTGCCTGATAGTCTGCTGCAGCAAATTGAGTAAACTGAGGATCAGATCGTAGTTGATATATATAGTACTTAGTTCTTGCTATTACTACATCATGAAATCTGGCAGGTATATCTGGAGTATCGGTTGTAGCCGATAAATCATCATGAGTTTTCCAATATTCGTAGTTTATGCTATACCCATCTGAATCTGGTATACGATACAATCCAAACTTTCCGTCTTGTGATTTGTATATATAATCAGGAACTCCGTACTGATCACTACTATTTATCTGTGCAGTACTTAAAAATCTTCTTCTATAATCATCATATGTAATGTATGTTAATTTTTTAGGTGCAATATTTTCTGATACCTTTACAAAATCTACATCTAAATTATTGGAGTCATCATTATCTAAAGTTAAGTATGAAGTAGATGCAGTTGCTGTAAATTTAATATCTAGAATTGAGCCATCACCAAAATCAGCTATTGTTAAAGTAGTACTTAAATTTTGTGTGCCTGCAGGAGAAGTGCCTACTTGTATTTTTAAACTAGATCCGCTAGAAGAACTATCTATTAATCTAACTTGTAATCTGTATTCTTTATTCTTTACTGTTGATAGAGTAGCATAAGCTGCTGCTGCATTTAATCTTAGTCTACCATTTCCTGTAGCTGTATATGCTGGAGTTCCAGATGAAGTTGTCCAATTAGTTATGTTACTATCAAAAGTTGAATTTGTTACTAACTCTGTAGGAACTATGTAGAATGAATCATAGTCAACTGATCTATAATCAGTAGGTAGTGCATATTCTTTTTGTCCTGCAAAAGTTGCTTGTATCTTATCACTATGTAACCAAGGCCATTCTAGCTCTGAAGAGTATACATCTCTAAGTGCTTTATTAACTACATCTTTTGTAGTCTGTTGAATACCTACAGCACCACTAACAAAGTTACTACTAGTTAGTTGCACTTCATTTAATTCTGCTAATACCTGATTAGTTAGTGTTAAATAATTCATTATCTATTCTCTAATAATTTTAATATCTTGTCTATTTTTGCATCTTGTTCTTTTATTTTTGCCCCACAGTCACACTGTTTGGTCTTATCATCTAAATGTATAGTAGACTCGCCATACATTTCAACTTTTTTTTGTCCAGTTGATGCCTCTGTAGTATTTCTTAAATCTATTGTAGCCATAAATTCCTTTAGTAATAGAAGGGAGCCCGAAGGCTCCCAACTAATTAACAATTAAGCATTGTTTGCTGTTTCGTAAACACCAGAAACATCACACAAAAGTGCGAAGACTCTGACTTTACCTGCAGAAGAATCTGCACCTGCGACTAGTAAGTCGATAGTGTCAGCACTTGCAATAATTGGTCTTGCAGTAGCTGTTAGTACAGAGTATCCTGTTGCGTTAGCATCTCCATCAACAAATACGTCAACGTCTCCACCAGTGATACCAAAGTCCATAGTTGCACTACTAGATAGTGCAGTAATAACTTCAATACCAGCGTGTAGTACTAGAGTTTCAGCAGGAATGTCTATTACTTGTAGTACATCTCCGTTTGTTGTTCCAGCATCGCTGTTGACTTTTGATATGTCAATTGTATTTTCCACTAGGTAAGGAGTTCTTACACCAGGGTTCTTTCTTGAAGGTACACTAGTTGAACTAGTATTACCTGTTACGTCATAAGTAGCCATGTTATTATTCCTTTCCTAATTAATCAATTAATAAAAATTCAGCAATAAGACCTTCTGATCTTAGTACTTTTCTACCAAACACATGTAAGCCTCTAACTACGTCAGCAAATGAATCTTGATCTCTAACGACTTCCATTTTTGCAATGTGATTAGCAGTTGCAGTGGAAGACATGTGACCAGATAAACATAAGAAAACATTAGAAGTACTAGCAGCAGCAAAGTTATTGCTCATGTATAAGCTCATGTTATTGATCTTACCTTGATATACTTTACCATTTCTTAATGGTGCAGCATTGCCAGTAGTATCAGCCATTAGCTTACTATTTGCCTGTCCTAGTTGCTCATAAAACTCAGGTCCAGCTACGAAGAATCTATTTTCTTCTGGAACGTCTGCTGAGTTTAATTGTTTAGAATGTTTAGCTAAGATGTTGATTGGATCAACTTCAGCACTAGATGCTAGAGAAGTACCCTCTGGGTATACTCCTACATCAGCGTTGCCAGATCCGTCAGAACCATTTGTAGTTCCAGCACCAGCTACCATTGCTGCTAAGACATTTTTGTCATAAGCATTTTTTAGAGCATATGCACCTGAAGAACTTGCAACAGACTCAAAATTT
>Ga0114997_10000663_pt1 | contig 28569 bp, 26 predicted proteins | sample ArcticOcean_MG_C_2_FD_87045 | JGI IMG/M metagenome (GOLD analysis project Ga0114997, IMG submission 87045) | Marine microbial communities from western Arctic Ocean - ArcticOcean_MG_CB4_136 | ecosystem: Environmental > Aquatic > Marine > Oceanic | place: Arctic Ocean: Canada Basin | collected... | reverse complement strand
TCCTTTCTTCAAAAAGCTTATTTCTGAGGGTGCAGAAAGTCTTCCAATTACGCATATGGAAATGACAAGGTTTTGGATTACTTTGCAAGAGGGAGTCGATTTTGTTTTAACAAATTTTCAACGCATGTATGGTGGAGAAATTTTTGTACCCAAAATACCTTCAGCAAAAATTGTTGATTTGGCGTATTCAATTTCTCCTTCTACCACATTAAAAAATATAGGTATCAGGCCAGGAGAAAAACTTCATGAAGTTATGTGTCCAGCTGATGATTCACATCTTACAATTGAATTTACTAATCATTTTGTAATCACTCCAAGCATTAGTTTTGTAGAAGCAAGAAATGATTTTCTCAAAGATGCAACTGGTGAGATTGGGAAGCCGGTTAGACAGGGCTTTGAATATAGTTCTGGATCTAATGATCATTTTTTGACAATCAAAGAGTTACAAGAATATGACAAACATTCTCAGCTTTAATGATTCCATATAGTCGACAAAGTATTTCAGATGCTGATATAAATACAGTTGTCAAGGTACTGAAATCAGACTTTTTGACTCAAGGGCAAGAAGTTCCAGCTTTCGAGCAAAGTATTTGTGAGTACACCAATAGTCAATATGCTGTTGGTGTAAATAGCGCGACATCAGCACTCCATGTTGCGTGTTTAGCGTTAGGCTTAAAACAAAACGATATACTTTGGACTTCACCTATAACCTTTGTAGCTTCGGCAAATTGTGGGTTATATTGTGGAGCAAGTATTGATTTTATTGATATTGATCCTAACTCTTGGAATATTAGTATTGAAAAACTGGAATTAAAATTGAAACATGCAAAATTAAATAATATTTTGCCTAAAATTATCGTTGCAGTTCATTTTTGTGGGTTATCGTGTGACATGAAGAGCATCAATGCTTTGTCAAGAAAATATGGGTTTAAAGTTATTGAAGATGCATCACATGCAATAGGGGGAAAATTTAATAATAGTAAGATTGGTGGCTGTGAATATAGCGATGCAGCAGTTTTCAGCTTTCATGCTATTAAAGGAATAACTACAGGTGAGGGTGGAATGGTTGTTACAAATAATCACTCATTATCTGAGCAATTAAAACTCTTACGTAATCATGGAATTTCAAGAGATGAAAATCTAATGACCCAACCTGCTGATGGCCCCTGGTATTATCAACAAATTGCTCTTGGATTAAATTATCGTATGACTGATATTCAGGGCGCTTTGGGGAGAAGTCAGCTAACGAGATTAGATGACTTTATTTTAAAGCGACATAAAATAGCGACTATTTACAATAATGAATTATCAGAATTGCCATTAAAATTTCAAATTCAGCCAGAAGATAGCTTTTCTGGGATGCACCTTTATGTTGTTCGGTTAAATATTTCAAAAAATAATCGTCTTAAGGTTTTTGAGTTTTTACGTAAGGAGGGTATTGGAGCAAATGTTCACTATATTCCGGTTCATTTGCAGCCATTTTATAAGCAGTTTGGATTTAAAAAAGGTCAATTTCCTGAAGCAGAGCAATATTATAAAGAAGCAATAAGTTTACCTCTTTATCCTGATTTAAAAAAACATGAAATTAATAAGGTTATAAAAACTTTAAAGGATATTTTGTTGTGATAATTGCAGTCATTCCTGCAAGAGGTGGAAGCAAAAGAATTGTAAAGAAAAATATTACTGATTTTGCTGGAAAACCTCTAATTGCATGGTCTATTGAAAAGGCATTAAATACGAAAATTTTTGATAAAGTAATTGTGTCTACTGATAGCAAAGAAATAGCAAAAGTTTCTGAAAAATTTGGTGCTGAAGTTCCCTTTTTGAGACCTAAAAATTTATCAGACGACTTTACTGGAACTTCTGCAGTTATTAGTCATGCAGTCAACTGGCATAATGATAATGGAAACTACGTTGATTTTGTTTGTTGTCTCTATGCAACTGCTCCCTTGGTTCAGGAGGTCGATATTTTAGGTGCTTATAAAAAACTTTTGAGTTCAAAAAAATCTTTTGTTTTCTCAGTCACTGAATACCCTTATCCAATTCAAAGAGCAATCAGATTAAATGAAAGAAATGAAGTAAATTTAATTTCACCTGAGTTTAAAAGGAGTCGTTCTCAAGACTTATCAAAGTGCCATCATGATGCTGGTCAATTTTATTGGGGAAAGTCACAAGCTTTTAGTGAAGAAACTGATTTTTTTTCACCTGACTCACTTGGGTATTTAATACCTTCGTATCGAGTTTGTGATATCGATGAACCAGATGATTTAGTTAGAGCGAAGTTGCTATTTGAAGTCCTTAATCGTTCAGGCGAAATAATATAATGAGTGTTGTTTTTAGGGTTGATGCTTCAATTAATATTGGCATAGGCCATGTGATGCGCTGTCTAACTCTTGCAGATGAAATTAAAAAAACTGATTCTGATATTCTCTTTGTTTGTAGTGCTTTAGAGGGAAACTTAAAGAGATTAATAAATATAAGAGGATTTGAAGTATCTCTTATTAATCATGATTTGGAAGTAAAAAACAATCAAAATTTTTCCTGGTATCAAGATGTAAATGAAACAATTGGTATTATTAAAAATATCAAACCTACTTGGCTTATTATTGACCACTACGGAATAGATTATCTGTGGCACGATAAAATTAGAAAATATACTAATCAAATAATGGTAATTGATGATCTTGCTAATCGGCAAATGTATTGTGATTTATTATTGGACAATACTATTGGGCGAAAGCCTAAAGACTATTATTTGCTGGTTAATAATGATTGTGAGCTTCTATTGGGGCCAGAATATTCTTTAATAAGGCATGAATTTAGAGAATATAGGCTTCTTTCTTCAAAAAAACAGTTTAAAGATTTTGCGATCAGGAACATACTTGTGTCAATGGGGGGTATGGACTTTAATAATATCACAGAAGATGTTATAAACTCAATTTTTGCTTTAGATTGGAGTCCAGAGCTAGTTGTTAATGTTGTTTTAAGTGAGATGGCTCCAAATATCAGGTCAGTCTTGAAGTTGTCAAAAAAAACAAACATAAATATAAATATTATTATTAGTCCCAAAAGTATGGCTAAATTAATGTTTGAAGCTGATATTTCGATTGGAGCTAGTGGCTCTTCTGCTTGGGAAAGATGCTCATTAGGTTTGCCTACATTAGCTATATGTTCAGCAGAAAATCAGCTTGATATTTTCAAGGAATTAGATAATCTTAAAGTGCATTTTGCTACTGATATCAATGGTAAGTATAAATTTCCTTCATTAATTTCCCAGCTGGAAAAAATTAAAGAAAACCCTTCTGTACTTAAACCTTTAATTGAAAATTCTTTTAATATTTGTGACGCACTTGGGGCAAACCGTGTTGAATCAAAAATGTGGCAAAGTGTTGCCAAAGACGGTAAGAATTTTGATGTTAAGAATGCATCTATTAAAGATATAAAAATAATATTCGATTGGCAGACCCATCCAAGAACTAGAGAGTTTTCAAAAAATTCAAGTAGTCCCACATGGGATGAGCATACTGCATGGATAAATAGTAAAATTAATGATCTGTCTTCAGTATTATGGCTTTTATTGCATGATAATCAACCATGCGGCGTGTTAAGACTTGATCACGTTGATAATGGAAAAAATAATGGTTATATGATTTCAATATTTATAGATCCAATAAAATATAGATTAGGCATTGCAACATTAGCTTTACAAACTGCAAAAAAGTTTTTCTCAAAATTTGTACTCTATGCTGAAATACTAGAACAGAATAAAAATTCATTAACATTGTTCAATAATGCAGGATTTAAATTTCAAGAAGATCTATCTTGTCATGTGTGGAAATGTGATAATGGAAAGTAATCTATTATAAAAAATATGAAAAAACCTCAATTAACAATTGGAAATAGAAGAATTGGCGTAGAGCATGAGCCATTTATAATTGCTGAAATGTCTGGCAATCATAATAAGTCTTTAAATAATGCATTAAAAATTGTGCAATCTGTGGCCGACTGTGGCGCCCATGCAATAAAGCTACAAACTTATACTCCTGATACAATCACACTTGATATTGATTCAAATGATTTTATTATTAATGATGCTAAGAGCATCTGGAATGGAAAAAAACTTTATGAATTGTATACACTCGCTCACACGCCTTGGGAATGGCATGAGCCTATTATAAAAAAAGCAAAAGATTTAGGCTTGGCTTGGTTTAGTTCTCCCTTTGATGAAAGCGCTGTTGAGTTTTTAGAGGAGCTTGATGTTCCTTTTTATAAAATTGCCTCTTTTGAAAATAACCATTTACCACTAATTCGAAAAGTTTCTTCAACTGGTAAACCAGTCATTATTTCTACAGGCGCCTCTACATTATTAGAATTAGATGAAATGGTAACTACTGCTAGGGATGCGGGGTGTAAGAATCTAATTCTTCTCAAATGCACCAGTAGCTATCCTGCCTCCCCTGAAAATAGCAATATCCTAACTATCCCTCATTTAAAAAGTATTTTTGAATGTGAAGTGGGTTTATCAGACCACACTTTAGGTATTGGGGCTTCTTTAGCTGCAGTGTCACATGGAGCTTCTCTAATCGAAAAACACTTTACATTAGATAGAAATGATGGAGGGGTCGATAGTATTTTTTCTATGGAGCCTATGGAAATGAAAAATCTTGTAATTGAGTCTAAAAATGCCTGGCAAAGTCTGGGTAGTATTTCATATGGCCTATCAGACTCTGAAAAGAAATCAGTTAATTTCAAGCGATCCATTTTTATTTCTGAAGATATGAAATTAGGCGAAATTTTTACAGAAAAAAATCTCAGAATAGTGAGGCCTGGAAATGGCTTACATCCCAGATATTATGAAAAAATTATAGGAAGTAAGGTTTCAAAAAAAGTTAGTAAAGGAACAGCTTTGGATTGGAATCATATTCTAAATTGATGGATTTTGAAATGAATATTGGCAAACAAATGTATGGTTGGGTACGAGATCTCTTTGAGGTAAATCGAAGTATTACTGGAGAAGGAGTTCGTGAAACTTTAGGCTATCTGTCTAATTTGATTCCTAACTTTGAAATCCATAGTATTAAAAGTGGATCAAAAGTCTTTGATTGGACAGTTCCAGATGAGTGGTCAATTAATTCTGCTTATATCAGTGATGAGGCAGGTAATAAAATTCTAGACTTTAGTGAAAATAATTTACATGTTGTAGGATACTCTACCCCAATTGATCGCTGGATTGATTTAGAAGAGCTTAAAGAACATTTACACACTTTACCAGGCCAGCCAGACGCAATTCCATATGTCACCTCTTATTATTCCAAGAATTGGGGTTTTTGTATGACTCATAATAAAAAATGTTCTTTAAAAAGAGGTAAATATAAAGTATGCATTGATAGCAAGATTTATCCTGGTTTTTTAAACTATGGTGAATTAATTATTCCCGGAGAAACTTCTGAAGAAATATTGATATCAACATATATTTGCCATCCTTCCATGGCTAATAATGAGTTGTCTGGGCCTGTTGTTTCATCAGCATTAGCTAGATGGCTGCAATCGTTAAATCAAAGGAAGTATACATATCGAATTATTTTTATTCCTGAGACAATAGGCTCTATTTCGTACTTAAGTAAAAATATTGATAGAATGAAGAAATCTACAATAGCAGGATTTGTTGTTACTTGTGTAGGAGATGACTTAACATATTCTTTCATGCCTTCAAGAGATGGCAATACCCTTGCCGATCGAGCAGCGCTTCATATTTTAAAAAACAATGTTAAAGAATTTGATCGCTATAGTTTTTTAGATAGAGGAAGTGATGAAAGGCAATACTGCAGTCCTGGAGTTGATCTTCCAGTTTGTTCAATTATGCGCAGTAAATATGGCACTTATCCCGAATATCATACTTCTCTTGATGACTTGTCGTTTATTAGTCCGGAAGGTTTAGAGGGTGGATTTACAATAATAAAAAAAACTATTCAAGCTCTAGAGGTAAATAATTACTATACAAGTTTATCAATTTGTGAGCCACAACTTGGTAGAAGAGGGCTTTATCCAAATATCAGCACTAAAGATACTTTTGCAAAGACTAGAACCATAATGAATTTATTGGCATATGCTGACGGAAAAATTGATTTAATTGAGCTAGCAAATCTAATTGATGAAGATGTAAATCATCTATATCCATTGGTCGAGCTTCTGGTTGATTCAGAACTCTTAAAGAAAACAACTCATTAATGCTCTAATGCAAAAAATACCTTTAATACAATATTTACCACTGACAAGACCCAAAGCAGCCAAACTTTTTTTAAAAAAATTACATAAGGCTGATGTTATGTCGATTCTCGACTTGGAGGATAGTGCTCAGGACCCATTTAGTAAAAGTAGAACTGCTGATCTTAAATCATCTGCTAGGGCTGGTTTAGATTTGATTTCAAGAGATTCAACTATAAATCATACCTCTAAGGTTTATATCAGGATAAATGCAATTGGTTCAGAATATTACAAAGATGATATAAACACAGTTATTTCAGCATATAAAAATGGCATGAAAATTACTGGTGTTTTTTTACCAAAAGTTGAAAGTTATTCAAATATCGAAGATTTATACAAAAATCTTTCCATTTTTAATAGAAAGATTGAAATTGTCCCAATGATTGAAACAGAATTAGGGTTAAATAATTTAGCTGAAATACTGAAAAGTGATACTATAAATAATTATTTTTCACGAATCCACTACGGCCACTTTGATTATTGTTTAGATGCAAAAATTTGGCCATTTTTAGACCCTGTGCATAGTGACTTTTGGGTCGTTGTTGAAAAGATTGTAAATCTAGTTCAGAAATTTAATAAAACTTATATTCACACTCCTTTTCCTTTTACTAAGAATGAGGAATTATTTTGGGCCTCATCATTCCATCTTAAAAAACTTTACCCGTCTTTAGATTTTTGGATTTCTACTCTAAATTCAGAATTATCATTGTCTTTCCAACCAAAAGAAACAATACCATTTGAGATATCATCACCTCATTTCTCTAAAGCTTTTTTAATTAATGAAGCTAATAAAATTTGTAAGAATTTTTTGGCTGGCAGAGCAAACAAAAGATCATTTTCTGTATCTAATGAAAGATTTATACCGCCACATCAATATTTTGCTGCTAAAAACTACCTTAAAAATGCTGGAAGCTAATGAAAAGTATAGATTTAAACTATAATTCAAAAACTCTTGAAAAAGAATTAACAGCTTGTTTATCAGAGCTGGGCCTGAATTCTGATCAAAGTATTTACATTACTGGAAATATGGGTTCATTAGGAAAAATTCGAATGAAAAAATCTGTCAAATTGGAAGTATTTTTAAATGCATTTTGGAATAATATAGGAAAAAATGGCACAATCTTTTCACCTGCCGCTTCAATGAATTTGTGTAATACAGATATTCCATTTGATCTTGAATTAACTAAATCACATGAAATGGGGGCATTTGCAGAATATATAAGAGTACTTCCTGGCGCTATTAGAAGTTTACATCCTTTTTGGTCAATTGCAGCTATTGGGCCAGAAGCAAAAAGGCTCATTAATGTTTCTCGTCATTCATATGGTGTTGGCTCCCCATGGAGTCAAATGTTAGAATTAGATGCTATTCAGATTAATGTTGGTATTCATCCTTCTAGAGCTGTTACTTTAATTCATCATATTGAGACAATTGTTGGAGTTCCATATCGCTATACAAAGGAGTTTTTGCATCCAATTATGAGCAAAGATAAAATAAAATATGAGTCTTTTTACCAGTCAGTATTTTATGCGGATAGTAATGTTAAAAAAAGAGTATTACTTAACCAGCATTACTTTAGTGAGATGAAATCAAGAGGCTTGCTAAGAATAAGCCACCACCGATCTGGTCTAGTGTTTTACGCGTTTCGAATGAGAGATTTTTATGATGTCGCTTTAAAGTTTTTTTTGAAAGACATATATAACTATCTGGAAGAAATACCAGTAATAAAACCTTATTCAGTCTAGATAAATATTAATATTAAGCACTAAATGTCTTGCTCATTCTTTAATCAAGTTACTTAAGCCACTCAAAATTGAATTAATATGACAGAATTAATTGATATGAACTACATTTAAATGATCAGTCCAAAGAAAACTAAACTCTTAGTAACTACTGGAATGACTGAAACTTGGGGGGAGAGTGATGAGGAGCTAATTTTCTTGGGAGATTGGTGTAGACCCCTTGCTAGCAAAAATTTAATCGATAAACATGATTATAATATAGTTCAATATCACTGGTCTAATAAGGCAAAGTTAAGAAGCGATTATGATTACCTAGAGCAGCTTTTCGAGAAAGTTCTATTAGAGCTTTCAAGATCATTAAATAGCTTTCATAATGTGACTTACTCTTTAAGGTACTGGAGAATTATTCTTGGCCCATGGCTACTGGAATATATTGCAGTCTTATGGGATCGATGGGAAAGCATCAGGTTGACCTTTGAAAAAGAAAAATTTGATTCAACTATTATCTTAAAACTAGATAACAAGAAACTCATTTCTGAAGATATGAATAACTGGAGTAAATTAATGATTAATGATGTATGGAATCATCATTTATTTAGTGAAATTATTCAATTTATATCAAAAGACAAATTTAATATTGTTTATGCGCCTTACTCTGGATCTTATAACTTTAACAAAGTTAATAAGATTCATAATTCTTATAAAATTAAGTTCATTGCTCTATTGGATGGACTATTTAATAGATTTCAAAAAAACTATAAAATAATATTTGTGAGTAGTTATTTTTCAATTTTTAATCTAGTTAAATTATCCATTAAACTTCAACAATTACCCAGATTGCACTTAGTTTTTAATAGAAGTGTAGATTTCACTAATAGTTTAAAAGTTGAGCGTGATTTAAAATTTAATTTGAAAAGTTCTAGCTTGTTTGAAGACTTTCTTAAGACAAATATTATTAATCAGATACCAATGTCATATGTTGAAAGATACCCTGATTTCAATAAAGAAAATTCCAGAATTGATATTAATGGGAAAGCCATTTTTACTGCAAATGCACATTGGGAAAATGACTTTTTCAAAATATGGTGTGCAGATAAAGTAGAAAATGGGAATAAACTGATACTTTCCCAACATGGGGGAGGCATTAAAAGTGAAATGTCAAATTTTAGACATCAAGAAAAAATTGCAGACATAATGGCTGTTTGGCATAAGCCATTAGAGGATGTTCATTTTCAATTGCCACCTAATAAACTGGTTGGCTTTAAGAAGATAAAAACTACAGGGAAAGAGTTGACTATTCTTGGACTCGAGCCTAAATTATATCCCACTCGCTCTCAATCAATACCAAAGGGTCCAGGAATTTATGACGATTTTTTTCAAAAAATTGAATTTTGTAATAACCTACCTAAATTTATAGGAGAATCCATCAGGGTTCGTTCAATGTCTAATGGGCCTGGGTTTTTTAACTCTGGACAAAGATACAAAGACCTTTTAGGCGAAAGAAAAATCTCTAAACATAGAAGCTTGCAAAAAGCATTTAAACACTCAAAAATTATTGTATGTACTTATCCTCAAACTACCTTTTCAGAGGCTTTAAACTCAGGGGTCCCAGTAATTCTATTGTATTCAAAACAACACTGGGAGTTTGATAAAAATTTTAATGGATTAGTAACTCAATTGACTGAAAGTAAAATTCTTTTCACTTGCCCAATTAAGGCCTCAAGTCATATAAAAGATATTTGGAATAACCCTAATTTATGGTGGAATGAAGATAAAACAGTTAAAGCAAGAATTAACTTTTTTAAAATGTGTGGCCAAACAAGTGAAAATTGGCTCAACACTTGGGTAGATTTTTTTAATGAAAGTATCATTGATTAGTTAACTTTATCATTAATTGATAGATTTTTTTGAAACATTTAATAATTATTAATACTTACTAGTCTTTAAGATATTAAATATAATAGAGTTAATCAGATCATGATGATTCTAATCTTTATTTCAAATTTTTAATAACTACAAACTCCATATGTCAAATTATCCTAACAATCAAGAACGAACTGAAAAATATCTTGAAAGCTTCAACCGTGAAAAAACGCTTAAGTATTTGTTAAAGTCAGACCTTCCAATTATTTTTGATGTGGGTGCTAATGAGGGTTCATCTCTTGATGAGTTTAAGCAGTGGTGGCCAAAATCTCAAGTCCATTGCTTTGAACCCCAAGAGGAATGCTGGGACGTATTAGATAAGAAGGCAAAAGAGTATAAAAATTCATTTATAAATAAATATGCAGTTGGTAATCAGCACGATAAATCATCAGTATTCTACTCACATGATATTAGTACTGGAACTTCTGGGTTTAATAAAGTTAATTTAGAAAGTATTGATTCTCTTCGCTTAGATGAAGTTAAACATTCTAAAACTGAATCTATGAAGTCATATAAAGGATCACTTAACCATGAGAGACTAATTAGAACTGATAGATTAGAAGAATATATCAAAAAAAATAAAATTGAGAGAATTAACTTACTAAAAATTGATACTCAAGGCTTTGAGCCAGAGGTTATTGAGGGGTTAGGACCCGATTTAGAAAAAGTTGATGTCATTATTACTGAGCTAATGTTTTATGATTACTATGAAAGGAGCCTTTCTTTTTTTGATATTGAGCGTTTTTTGATACCTGCTGGATTTAGATTATATGACATCAATCATATCTCAAAAAATCCTATGAATGGACGAACTGATTGGGTTGATGTAATTTATGTAAATGATAGAATGAGGGTGGTTGAAAATGTTGAAAAATAAACTATCAAATAATGAGTTTACATTAGGTTCTTGGATTACAATCGAAAGTCCTGATGTAGCAGAAATTATGTCAGGTGCAAATTATGATTGGCTTGTTGTAGATCTTGAACATAGTGTAATTGAGATTAATGGTGCTGGAAATTTGATTCGTGTAATTGAATTAAGTGGTGTGTCACCCTTGGTAAGGGTTACTTCCAATGATGCCAATCAAATTAAACGTGTCATGGATGCAGGTGCTCATGGAATTATTGTTCCAATGGTAAATAACCCTGAAGAAGCCAAACTTGCTGTTGCAGCAACCCGTTATGCTCCAAAAGGTATTAGAGGTGTTGGTCTTTCAAGAGCCCAAGGTTATGGAACAAAATTTAAAGAGTACCTTGAATGGCAAACTAATAGTCCAGTAGTTATTGTTCAAATAGAACATATAGATGCAGTTGAAAATTTGCAAAAAATTATTGAAGTTGAAGGCGTAGATGGATTTATTGTTGGCCCTTATGATTTATCATGCTCAATGGGAATTCCAGGGCAATTTGAAAATAAGGACTTTTTAGAAAAAATGGAGTATATCCTCAAGATTGGAAAGGCAAATAGATTTCCAACTGGAGTTCATATTGTTGAACCTGATATAAAATTACTTAAAAAATCAATAGATGATGGATATAACTTTATTGCCTATAGTGTAGATATTAGAATGCTTGATGTTAGTTCTCGAAGTGCTTTTGAAGTTGTAAAGAGTGTTTTATAATGAATGTAATTGGAGTAATTCCTGCTAGACTTGATGCAAGCCGTTTTCCTGGCAAACCTATGGCTAAAATCCTTGGAATGCCCATGATAGGTCACTGTTACTTCAGGACAAAGTTGGCGCTTGGAGTTGATTCAACATACGTAGCTACATGTGATAATGAGATTGCTGACTATATTCATAGTATAGGTGGAAAAGTTGTTATGACTTCAAGCCTTCATACAAGAGCAACAACAAGAACTGCTGAGGCGCTTGAAATAATTGATAAAAATCTTAACAAAAAAGTTGATATTGTTATTATGGTTCAAGGAGACGAGCCACTTATTACTCCAGAGGCTATTAATGAGATTTCACCTTATTTTCTTGATGAATCTGTAGAAATAGTTAACATTATGTCTAGACTTAAGACTTATGAGCAATTTATTGATAGAAATAATGTAAAGGTTGTTGTTAATAATTGTTCTAATGCATTATATTTTTCCAGAGAACCAATACCCTCCCCATGGAAGGGTGTGGATGAATTATTGATGTACATGCAGACTGGAATAATTGCATTTCGCCAAAAAACTCTTTTAAGTTTTAATTCTATGAGTGAAACTTCTTTAGAAAAAATTGAGTCCGTAGATATGAACCGAGTTTTAGAGTCAGGTGGAAATATAAAAATGATACCAACAGAATTATTTACTTTAGGAATTGATACTATTGAAGAGTTGAAATACTCTGAGAGACTTATGAAAGATGATCAAACCTTAAAAAGGTATTTGTTTTAAAAAAATAATTATTTCAATATGAATAAATTAAGAGTAGGAATTGCAGGTTATGGAGTTGTTGGAAAACGCAGGAAAGAGTGTGTAGATAATCACCCCAATCTAGAACTAGTCGCAGTTTGCGATCAAAACTTAAAAGACAGAGGTGATTTAGAAAAAAATATTAGCTATTTTCAAAAATACGAAAGTCTTTTAAAACTTAATCTTGATATTCTTATTGTTTGTTTGACTAATGAAATTGCCTCTGAGGTTACAATTTCTGGGCTTGAAAAAGGTTTGCATGTGTTCTGTGAAAAACCACCAGGAAGGAACCTTCAAGATATTCGAAATGTTATTTCATATGAAACGAAATATCCTGGCCTTAAGTTGATGTATGGATTTAATCACCGTTATCATGAATCTGTTCAAGATGCTTTAAAGATTGTAAATTCAGGTAGTCTAGGAAAGGTCATAAATATGCGAGCATTATATGGAAAAGCGAAACTTATTACCTTTAATCAGCCAGACTGGAGGACAAAAAGAGAAATAGCTGGAGGGGGCGTTCTGCTGGATCAAGGGATTCATATGGTTGATTTAATGCGATTATTTGGAGGGGAATTTTCTGAAGTATATAGCTTTATTTCAAACAAGTATTGGGGATATGATGTTGAGGATAATGCCTATGCACTTATGAAAACAAAAAATGGTGTTGTTGGCATGTTGAATTCATCAGCTACTCAGTGGAGGCATCGATTCAATTTAGACATTAATCTTGAACATGGGAGTCTAATTTTGGGGGGTATTATCTCAGGCACTAAAAGCTATGGAGCGGAAACTCTTACTGTTATTACAGCAGATTCTGATAATGACAAGGGTGACCCCAGAGAGCAAATTACCCGATATAATCATGACCCATCATGGCAAGAAGAAATTAATGTTTTTATAGATGCGATAATAAATGATATGCCTCTTAAAAGTAGTAATTCTAAAGATGCTTTAAAGACAATGGAGCTTGTTTTTAAGATTTATTATGCAGACCCAAAATGGCGAAAAAAATATGACATTCAAAATCCAGAAAAATAATTTAGATTCATTTTATTCATCAGATCCTAAAGTTTTTGCAAAAAAATACTTTAAATATTTAAGCAAGGTTTTGCAAAGCATTAGCGCTACAGAAATTGAGGTATTCATCAAGAGTCTTTTGGAGGCTCGTAAAACGGGCGCTTCAATTTTTTTTGCTGGTAACGGAGGAAGTGCTGCAACAGCAAGTCATTTTGCTAATGATATAGCAATAGGCACAAATGATTACAATATTCCCTTTAAGGCAATTAGCCTTTCTGATAATAATACTATTCTCACAGCACTAGGAAATGATTTTGGTTATGATGAAGTATTTTCTCGCCAAATTCAAGTTCTTGGCAAAAAAGGTGATTTAATTGTATGTATTTCTGCATCTGGAAATTCACCAAACTTAATTAAAGCATTTAGTTCAGCAAAATCAATTGGAATTAAGACAATTGCAATAACTGCTTTTGATGGTGGGAAAATGAAAAAATTAGCTGATGAAGGTATTCATGTTCCAACTGAGCAAAAAGAATATGGACCAGCTGAAGATGCTCATATGGTTTTGGATCATCTCGTTAGTGGTTATTTAATGAGATACATTAAAAATGGATAATACTAGTGATTTGCTTACATTAGTTAAAGAAATTGTATTAAATGTATCTAGTAATATATTGAAACAAGACAGTCAAAAGAATAAGAGTTATATATTCAGCAAAGATAATAGTAAGGAGGTTAAAGCCTTTGCAGATAAAGCAATTGAGAAGGAAATTTTAGACAAACTCGCACCACTTGGCCTTCCAATTCTTAGCGAAGAGTCAGGATTTATTTCAACTAGTCATTCAAATAATTTTTTTTTTATAGTTGACCCGCTTGATGGAACATACAATTTTGTCAAAAACTTAGGTCCATATGGGATTTCTGTTGCACTTTGGAATGATAACAAACCTATTTTTGGCGTTATTTATAACCTCTTAACAAATCAACTTATATATGGTGGAGCCGAATTTGGATCATTTTGTGATGATAAAAAAATCAGAGTATCCAGTATTCATAGCAAGCAAGAAGCATCAATTTGTACAGGATTTCCTATTAATTTCAATTTTGAAGATAACAAAAATTCTTTAGATTTCTTAAAAATGCTTAGTTCGTATGCAAAAGTTCGTATGATTGGATCTGCAGCTATTTCACTTGCTAATGTCGGAATTGGAAATACTGAAGTTTATGCAGAAAAAAATATTATGCTTTGGGATGTAGCTGCTGGAATTGCAATTGTTGACGGAGCAGGGGGGAAGTATTTTATGAATAAAACTTCAATTAAATGGTCTTATGATGTCGTTGCATATAATGGCCGTATTTCAATTTAGATTAATATATTTATATGTCAGATTTAACAACTAAAGTCGCTGTTTGCTCTCGTTCTTTTTCAAGAAATATATTACTTAGAAATGAGTTATTGTCAAGATATCCAAATACTAAATTTAACGATGATGGTCATAGTCTTAATGGGGCTGATTTAGTTGACTTCTTAAAGGGCGCTGAAAAGGCTATTACCGCTTTAGAAGTTATAGATGAAGAAATTCTTTCTCAGCTTCCAGACTTAAGAGTAATAGGTAAATATGGTGTTGGGCTTGATATGATTGATTTGAAGGCCATGAGACAGTTTAACGTTCGTTTGGGATGGACAGGTGGAGTCAATAAACGATCTGTATCTGAAATGGTAGTTTCGCTGGCTATTTCTCTTTTAAGGTTAATCCCTAATGCAAATAATGAAGTTTTAAATGGGAAATGGCGCCAACACATTGGCTCTCTTCTAACTGGCAAGACTATTGGGATAATTGGTTGTGGTAATATTGGTAAAGATTTAGTTGAAATACTGATAAATTTTAATTGCCGAATTCTTGCTTATGATATTAAAAATTATAATGAGTTTTATGACCTACATAACATAGAACCGGTTGATTTGGAAACATTGCTTATAATGTCTGATGTTGTTTCATTGCATGTACCATTGAATAATAGTACAAGAAATATTCTCAATTCAAATAATTTATGTTTGATGAAAGCCACTTCAATTTTAATCAATACTGCTAGAGGAGGATTGGTAGATGAAATTGCTTTAAAAGTTCAATTAAAGAATAAATCCATTGCTGCTGCTGCGTTCGATGTTTTTAACGAAGAGCCACCTAAAGATTTTGAATTACTCCATTTGGAAAATTTTTTCGTAACACCTCACATTGCTGGGAGTGCTCAAGAGTCTATTCTAGCTATGGGAAAGTCAGCAATTGATGGCCTGGATAATAATTTCATTCCAGAGAAAAATTTTGAGTAAAAACAATAAGAATAAAAATTTAATTCTTTGGGATTCCCCTGATGAGCCAAATAGTTTTGATTCGGACTTATATTCCTGGAATGGGTACAAAGAAAATAGGGGAATTAAGTCTATTCTAAGATATGTTGACGAAAATGGCAAAGAATTAAGAAAAAGTTATGTAACGTGGATATATGAACTTGGACAATGCGACTTAAATCAAAAAAAAGTTGTAGATTATTTTTCAATCGATAATGTAATTAACTTATGGTGGTTGACTTCTTTTGTAGAAAAAAGTCCTTGGAAAAACCCCTCTATCAATGATAATATTCGACTTCTTGCAATAGAAAAGCTAATAACTAACGGCTCCTATAGTTCATTTGAATTAGTAAGCGCCAACCCTAAGCTTCATAAAATCTTAAAGAGGCTATGTCGAGAATTAAATGTAGCGTATAAATGGAATAGATTGAACTATAACTTCTTAAAGTTAACTTCATTAAGATATTATTTTGAACTATTGCCTCATTTTTTACAGGGGTTTATTTCAATTATTATTCATTCTATTAGAAATTGGCCATTGAAAACTTCTAAGGTAAATGGATGGAGGAGTGGCAATAAATCTCTATTAATGTGTTCACAATTTAGTCATCTTGATTTGAAATCTTGTCAAAGTGGAGTATTTCGAAGCCACTTATGGGGAGAGCTACCAGAATTTTTAATTATTAAGGGATATCAAGTTAATTATATCCATCACTTTTTAAGAGGAAATCAAGGTATCAAAGCTAGAGAGGCTGTTAACCTGGTAAATAACTTCAATCAACATGTTGGTGATGTAAATTTTCATTCTTTTTTGTATTCTTTTTTAACACTCAGTTTGGTTTTTAAAGTTTTTAAAGTTTTAATTCAATTCAATTTTAAAAGATTGCAATTTTTGAATATAGACAAATTATTTAACCCAGAAAAATCTCTATTAAACCTTTGGCCAATTATGAAAGTAAATTGGAACTCTGATTTATATGGAAAGGGATTGGTTATGAATTATCTGTGGATTCTTCTTTTTGATAAAGCAATAGAAGAAATACCACATCAAGAGTTTGGTCTATTTATATGTGAAAATCAACCATGGGAGAAAGCTTTAATATATGCCTGGAAAAAATATAATCATGGACGTTTGATTGGTGTAGCTCATTCAACTATTCGTTTTTGGGATCTTCGTTATTTTATTGATAGTCGCTCTTATCTTGACACTCAAGATTACCCATGTCCAAAACAAGACATAACTGTTTTAAATGGAAATATGGCAATACAAGCATTGAGCGAATTTGAAGCTTTAGATGAATCAATCAAAGAATGTGAAGCTGTCAGATATTCAAGTTTAATTAAACTAAATGATAATTTAATGAAGGTTACTAATCACTCTTCACATATAAATGTTTTAGTATTAGGTGATTATTCTTCAAAGTCGACTTTGAACATGCTTCAAATATTACAAAATATATCGTCAAACTTTAAAGAACAATACCAATTTACTTTAAAGCCACATCCTAACTTTGTAGTAAAATTATCAGATTTCCCAATTCTAAGTAAAATTAATACTAGGCCTTTGATTGAGATTATGAATGAGTTTGATGTTGCACTTTCTGGGAACCTAACAAGTGCATCTGTTGATGCTCATCTCTTTGGTTTACCAGTAATAATTGCTTTTGATGACGAGACACTTAACTTCAGTCCATTAAGGGGGTTGAGTGAAATCCCTTTTATTTGCTCTTCTAAAGAGTTAGAAGATTCACTCATAGGTCTCAAAAATAAAACAATAACTTATCCTAAACAAGAAGATTTTTTTTGTTTAAGTAAAGATTTTTCAAAATGGAGTCAGCTGATATCGCTGCAAAAATAATAATCAATAAAGGATTTAAATGAAGATAAGTGTCATAGGTTCTGGTTATGTAGGTTTGGTTTCTGGGGCGTGTCTTTCAGACCTTGGTCATGATGTGCTTTGTTTGGATCTTGATGTTGGAAAAATAAATTTATTGAAATCAGGCAATGTTCCAATTTATGAGCCTGGTCTTCAAGAAATATTAAAAAAAAATATCAATGCTGGTCGTTTAAAGTTTACAAATAATATTGAGGAAAGTGTTGATCATGGTTTTATACAAATGATTGCAGTTGGAACACCATCAGATGAAAATGGTTCTGCAGATATGCAACACGTGCTTAAGGCTGCAAAAAGTATAGGGCAAAATATGACTGAATCCAAAATCATAGTAGACAAATCTACTGTGCCAGTTGGAACAGCTGAAATGGTTAAGTCTGTGGTAAAGCAAGAGCTTTCTAAAAGGAATTGTCCCTGTTCGATAAGGGTAGTCTCTAATCCTGAATTTTTAAAGGAAGGTAGCGCAATAGAAGATTTTTTTAATCCTGATCGAATCGTTATTGGTGCTGAAGATGAAAAATCTGTTAGCGTAATGAATCAGTTATATGCATCATTTAATAACAACAATATTCCATTGATTTTTATGGATCTTAAATCAGCAGAACTAACAAAATATGCTGCAAATGCAATGCTAGCGACTAGAATTTCATTTATGAATGAAATGGCCAATTTAGCTGAATTATGTGGAGCTAATATTGATCATATATATGAAGGAATTGGTTCTGATAAGCGAATAGGTTACGATTTTCTTCTTGCTGGAGCAGGTTATGGTGGGTCATGTCTACCTAAGGATATTCGTGCACTTAAAAAAACTAGTGAGGATTTAAATTATCCATTAAAAATATTAACTGCTGTAGAAGAAGTAAATGAAGCTCAAAAAAAGGTACTTTTAAGTAAGGTTTTAAATTATTTTGATGGTGATTTGTCTGAAAAAAGTTTAGCTATTTGGGGTCTTGCATTCAAATCAGGTACCGATGACATCAGAGAAGCAGTCAGCCATGTATTAATTAAGGGTTTATGCAAAAATGGATCTAGCCTCAGGGTTTATGATCCATTAGCAATGGAAGAATGTAAAAAAATATACGAAAAGCAAGAAGACTTAAGGTTTTCAAATACTGCTTTTGATGCTATTAAAAATGTTGATGCTCTTATAATATTGACTGACTGGGAAGGTTTTAAAGAGTTTGATTTTCAAAAGAACAAGTCTCAGTTTCAAAATCCTGTAATTTTTGATGGTCGTAATCTATTTAAGACTTCAGACAAAAGAATAGAGGGTTTTGAATACTTTAGTATTGGTCGAGATTGCTAGTTTTACTTAATCCTAATTTTATTAATGATTATAGAGTTTCATGAAGAATTATAAGAAAAAAATTCTTGTTACTGGAGGAGCTGGTTTTTTAGGCTCTCATTTATGTAATAGACTTACAAAAGAAGGGGCGCATGTTACTTGTGTTGATAATTTGTATACTGGCTCAATAAACAATATTTTGAACCTTACTAAGCTTGACAATTTTAATTTTATTAATCATGATATTAGTATTCCTTTAAAACTTGAAGTTGATGAGATTTATAATTTAGCTTGTCCAGCTTCACCAGTGCATTATCAAAAAAATCCAATCAAAACAATAAAAACTTCAGTACTAGGTGCGCTTAATATGCTTGAATTAGCTAGTCATAATAATGCTGCTATTTTTCAAGCCTCAACTTCGGAAGTTTATGGAGACCCTCTTGTACATCCACAAGTTGAAGATTATTGGGGAAATGTTAATCCAATTGGAGTTCGATCTTGCTACGATGAAGGAAAGAGATGTGCTGAAACATTGTTTTTTGACTATCGTCGTGAACATAAATTAACCATTAAAGTTGGGAGGATATTTAATACTTACGGTCCAAATATGCATCCAGATGATGGAAGGGTCGTCTCTAATTTCATTGTACAAGCCCTTCAGAATAAACCACTAACAATATATGGAGATGGAAGTCAGACTAGATCGTTTTGTTACGTTGACGATTTAATTGAATCATTCATGAGGTTTATGGCTTCAGACGATACAATTACTGGCCCATTAAACCTTGGAAATCCTATTGAATTTTCTATAAATGAGCTTGCTGAATCTGTTTTAAAATTAACAAATTCAAATTCAAAATTAAACTATTTAGAGTTGCCTTCGGATGACCCAAGGCAGAGAAAACCTGATTTATCAAGAACATCAGAGTTGCTTAGTTGGTTTCCAGAAACCCAGCTCAATGAAGGGTTGAAAAAAACTGTGCCATTTTTTAAAAAACTACTCAATCAGTCTAAAAAATAAGGAAAATGAGGTTTAATTTGAAATATACCTGGATTGTTTAGTTGAAGCCATTTTTTTCAGTTGTTATTCCTACTTTTAATGCTGCTGATAAAATTCAGCGGCCTATAGAGTCTGTTCTGAAACAAACATATACAAATTTTGAAATTTTGGTCATGGATGATGGTTCAACTGACAATACTTCTAAAATTGTAAAATCATATAATTCTTCTAAATTAATCTATGATTATAGTGAAAATTTTGGTGGTCCAGCTAGGCCAAGAAATAGAGGCATTGAGCTTGCAAAGGGCGATTGGATATGTTTTCTAGATTCTGATGATTGGTGGACTCTAGACAAACTTGAAGTATGCGCTAAACATATTAATGATAATGTTGACTTAATTTATCATTATTTAGGAATTGTAAGTGAAATATCTGATGACTTTGTTCAAAAAAAAATGAAATCTAGACAGTTAAAAAAGCCTATTTTTTTTGATCTATTGTTGAATGAAAATCCGATTGCAAATTCTTCAGTAGTTGTTCGAAAATCCTTGCTTGAGTCAATTGGAGGTATTAATGAGAGTAATAAAATGATTGCTTCAGAAGATTACAATACTTGGTTACGCTTGTCCAAAAGGACAGATTATTTTTTATTTATTCCATCTATGCTTGGTTATTATTTTTCTCATAGTAATAGTATCTCTAAAAAAGATATGTCTGATTCTTATAGAGAATCTGTAAATGAATTCCTAAATTCACTCAACTATCGTCAGCGAAGAATTGTTGAATGTTATGCTAAATATATATCAGGGCGACATTATTATTTACAAAAAGAATATAAAATTGCGTTTTCTACACTTATCAAATCTATTATTGGTGGAAAGAAAAAGTTTGTAATTAGGTCAATGTTCCTGTTGTTTCTAATTACTTTCAAAAGTTTAGGAAAATGAAGTTGAATAAAAAAAATGCTAAGATTATGATTAGCAATAAAAAACTTTTAATTTTTTGTTGAGAAATAGTATGCTGCCTTCAGTCAAAATAACTAGACATTCAATAATATTTTTACATTATTTTAGAAATGCTGTTTTGATTGGGCTGTTTTTTATTTGTTTAATGCCAGTTTCATTTGCGATAAATGGTACAGGGGTTTCAGCAAACTATTTTTATCTTCTTTTTCCATTCATTTTTATGCTACCTGGATTAAAAAGAAGGCTTATTTTTCGTCGTGATATAGCACTTATTTTTTGTTTCTACCTTTTAATGTACCTTTTTCACCTTCCTTTTGATTTTTTTAATTCAGAACTTGGAATTTTCCGTAGGCTAGGTTCTTTTCTCATTTTTATTGTGCCTTTGTCGTTAGCATTCATAGAATTTGATTCAAGAGATATTTATTGTTTTAAGATGGCAATAATTTTCATCTGCCTATATCTTGGTTTCCATAAGTTGCTTCTTTATGCTACATTGTCTCTAGGCTATGATGGGTATTATAATTATGCGATTGCTAATGGCGATATCACACTTTTACCAAACGCTTACTTTGTAGATATTTCAACAGTAACTACACTTGAATATAAACGTCTGCTAGGCTCTCAAAGGTATGGTTTTATATTAATTTTTGGATTTTTTATAGCGTTACTTGATCCAAAGTTATTTTTTAGAACAAATGTTCTACTTCAAAGGTTTTTCTTTTCTATATGTATTTTCCTAGCATGCCTTCTTACTTTCTCTCGTGCTACTATAGTTTCATTAGTATTTGTAGGAATATATTTCTTATGGAAACAGATTTATAATTACTTTGATTCAATTTTAAGAATAAACAGCCTGACAAGATTTAAAAAAAGATTGATCGTGTTCCTTAGCTTTAGTTTACTTATTGCTTTATTACTTATATTTATTTATATAAATAGGGATTCAACGGTTTTATATTATTATCAGGCTAGGTTTATAGAGCCATTTATGTTTGACTCTGAAAATTCATTGTTTAAGAGAAATACTTCCGAAGGCTTCAGAATATATCTCTTTTCATTAGTTATTGATTATGTACTTTCTAACCCTATTTTCGGCTCAGGCTTTCAAGGATTAGCATCACTTTATGAGCAATTTAATGGAGTTGCATCTGTACATAATCAGTATTTGGATGTAATATTAAGAGTTGGAATTATTGGAGCTATTTTTTGGTTTTTTCTTTTATTTAGGATATTTCAATTTTGTAAAAATGATAGATCTTTGTTTTATGGTTTTTTAGGAGTAATTATTTTTGGTTTATTTCATGAAACCTTTAGGCTCTCTTATGGATCTTTTATATTTGGGATGCTGCTAAGTTTTTCATATGTATTAACGAATTCTAAAAAATAATAATTACCCCAATTAAAAATGAAAATTTTAATCAATGCTATATCGGCTAGACGTGGAGGAAATCCTCTCTATATTCAACATATACTTAATTATTATCCTGATTCTTTGAGTGATGAGATTTTTATTATTGCGCCTAATTCTTTTCGAGTGCCATCAGGTAAATTTATTAGAGTTAAAGTACCTAGCCTTATTATTAAGAATATTTTATTTAGATATATTTGGGAGATTATTTTTTTACCCAATCTATTAGTTAAATTAAAAATTAATGTCTTGTTCTCTCCAGGAGGCACTTTTAGTGGAAGGTTACCAAAAAACTGTAAATTAGTTACTACTTTTCAAAATATGATTCCGTTTGATTTATCACAAAGAACTAAATATCCCTATGGATACATGAGAATAAGAAATTGGATGCTAGAAAGAAAATTATTAAGTAGTATGCTTAGGTCTGATTTAGTGATTTTCATATCAGATTTTGCAAGGTCAGTAATCGAAAAAAAAGGAAATAATAAAATTATTAATAGTGTAACTATCCCACATGGAGTTGATCCTATTTTTGTTCGCAATCCAGATAATTCTTTGCCATTAATTCAAGACCTTCCTCAGGAATATTTACTTTATGTTTCAACAATTGATGTTTATAAGTCGCAAATTGAAGTAGTTCAATCTTACTCAATTTTAAAGAGCCGAAATCCTGAAGCGCCAAAATTAATACTTATTGGCTCTCAGTATAAACCTTATGGAAATAAAGTAAGAAAATTAATAAAAAGATTAGAATTAGAAAAGGAAATTATACTAAAAGATGCAATTCCGAATAATGATTTGCCTTCACTTTATCAGAACGCAAAGATCAATATTTTTGCTTCAAGAACCGAAAATTGTCCAATAATTCTATTAGAAGCCTTAGCTTCTGGAAGACCTCTAGTCGTATCTAACTGCCGCCCAATGACAGATTTTGCTCTAGATGCCGTTGAATATTTTGATCCATCAAAACCTGAAGAGTTGACTTTTTTATTAGAGAAGCTATTAGGCGACGCTGATCTTTGTAAGACTTTATCTGAAAAAGCTTTAAATCGTTCAAAATATTTTGATTGGAATGAAACTGCAAAAAAGACATGGAACTCTATAAACTCATTATAATTTATACATGCACAAATTGATGCTCATATCTAAATTTATTCATCTCTTATGAAAGTTTTAATAACTGGTTCTAATGGTTTTATTGGCTCTAATTTAGTTTCTAAACTTTCTGAAGAAAGTCAATTTGAAGTTATTAGGTTTACTCGTGATTCTACTAAGGAAGATTTAAGAAATTCTATCTCCAAAGCTGACTTTATTTTTCATGCAGCTGGAGTAAATAGACCTGAAAATGATATAGATTTTGCTAGAGTTAATACTGATTTAACAAAATTAATTTGTAATGAAGCTATTAAAACTGGCAGAAAAATACCCATTTTATTTACTTCATCAGTTCATGTGGAAAGGGGCAATACATATGGTGATAGCAAACTTAATGCTGAAAATGCCTTACTTGATTATTCTTCTATTTCTAGTGCTCCAGTATTTATTTTTCGCCTACCGCATGTTGTGGGAAAATGGTGTAGGCCAAATTACAACTCAGTAGTGTCAACATTTTGTCATAATATAGCTAGAAATATTCCTATAGCGATCGATGATCCAGACTATTTATTAAATGTTGTTTATATTGACGATTTAATAGATACGGCTATTCAAATTGCTCTTAAAAAAAATATTTGTGGTCCATTTTGTGAAGTAAGTCCAAATTACTCAGTTTCGGTAGGCAATTTAGCTAAATTATTTTATGATTTTAAAGATAGTAGAAATTCTCTAATTACTGAAAAGGTAGGGAATGGATTAGTACGAATAATGCATGCTACATATATGAGTTATCTTCCTACCAGTGATTTTGCATATAGTTTAAATAAACATGAAGATGAACGTGGAAATTTTGTAGAATTTTTAAAAACTCAGGATTCAGGTCAGTTCTCTTATTTTACAGCCCACCCAGGCATAACAAGAGGTGGACATTATCATCATACAAAAACTGAAAAATTTTTGGTTGTTAAAGGTGAAGCAGAGTTCAATTTTAGAAACATACTTACTAATGAATCTTGTAAAATCCAAACAACATCAAAGGATCATCAGGTTATTGAAACAATTCCTGGATGGGCTCATGATATTACAAATATAGGTGATAGTGAAATGATAGTTTTGCTTTGGGCGAACGAAATTTTCGATCAAAAAAAACCTGATACTTATAACAGTCCACTATGAAAAATAAAAAATTAAAAGTTCTTACTATTGTTGGTACAAGGCCAGAAATTATTAGGCTTTCACGTGTTATAAGTAAGTTAGAGCAGCATTGTGAGCATTATCTTGTTCATACAGGGCAAAATTATGACTATGAACTTAATGAAATATTTTTTAATGATCTAAATATACGACAGCCTGATTTTTTTCTGGATGCGGCTGGCAATAATGGAGCGGTAACTATCGGAAATGTAATTATTAAAGTTGATAAAGTTTTATCTGAAGTTAAGCCAGACTCTATTTTAGTTCTTGGAGATACAAATAGTAGTATGGCAGTTATTTCTGCTAAGCGAAGAAAGATTCCTATTTTTCATATGGAGGCAGGGAATAGGTGTTTTGATTATAGAGTACCAGAGGAGATTAACCGTAAGATAGTTGACCATGTGGCAGACATAAATCTTACTTATAGTTCAATTGCTCGTGAATACCTTCTGAATGAGGGGATACCATCTGATACTATAATCAAAATAGGTAGTCCTATGAATGAAGTAATTGATTATTATCATGACCAAATAGAAACGTCACATATTTTAAAAAGCTTAAATCTTCAAAAACACAAATTTTATTTAGTCAGTGCCCATAGAGAAGAAAATATTGATTCAGATATAAATTTTCAGAGCCTAATCAAAGTTATTAATACACTAGCTGAACAAAACCAATTGCCAGTGATTATTTCAACTCATCCACGCACTCAAAAAATGATTGATAAACTTGGAATTACTTTTCATCCTCTTGTTAAGCTTTTAAAGCCACTTGGGTTTTTTGATTATGTAAAGCTTCAAATAACATCAATTACCACATTGTCAGATAGTGGCACTATTAATGAAGAGTCGTCAATACTTAACTTTCCTGCTCTTAATATTCGTGAAACACATGAGCGCCCTGAAGCTATGGAGGAAGCCTCTGTTATGATGGTAGGCTTAAATATTGAAAGAGTAATGCAGGCGTTAAGTATTTTGAAAGAACAATCGAGAAGCAAGAATAGAACTGTATTTGAAGTTAGTGACTATAAAGCATCTAATGTTTCGGAAAAAGTTGTTAGAATTATTCATAGTTATACTGATTATGTAAATAGAAATATTTGGAATAAAGCAAATGACTAGTTTTTGTTTTAAAATTAGTTTTTTTATAAAATTTTTAAATTGGAGTTATCAATGGATAAAAGGGTTCTTGTCGTAGCAGCTCATCCTGATGATGAGGTATTAGGGTGCGGCGGCTCAATGGCAAAACACCTAATTGATAAAGATGAGGTTTTTGTGTTATTCTTATCCGAAGGTGCTTCATCAAGAAATCATTTTGATTTAAAAGATATTGAATTCCGAAAGAAAAATTCAATTAAAGCAGTTAGGATTTTAGGTGTAGTAGAGGATCCAATATTTTTACAACTTCCAGATAATCGAATGGACTCTATAGATTTATTGTCTGTAGTAAAAAAAATTGAGAAAGTTATTTCTGAAATTCAACCTGAAATTATCTATACACATTACGCAGATGATTTAAATATCGATCATCAAGTTTCTTATCAAGCAGTTATGACTGCGTGTAGACCTATGCCTAATTTTTTTGTAAAAGAGCTTTATAGTTTTGAAGTCCTCTCAAGTACAGAATGGTCACCTAATAAAACATTTACTCCAAACTACTTTAAAGATGTATCAGAAACAATTGATTTAAAAATTGCTGCAATGGAGGTGTATGAATTTGAACTGAATAGTTTTCCTCATCCCCGTTCAATTGAAGCAATAAAAAATCTTGCAAAATATAGAGGAAGTTCTGTAGGCATTGAATATGCTGAAGCTTTTAAGGTAGAGCGTATACTTTCATTTAAGTAGTATTGTTCTTTTACTGGGCTGTTTTCTGACTAGATTATCAACTTTTAACATATTAAGTTATAGAAGCAATGGATCTTTATTTAAATAACCAAGTTTATATCATAGCTGAAATAGGAATTAATCATGAGGGTGATGTTGATTTATGTCAAAAAATGATTATTGCTGCAGCTGAATGTGGAGTAGATGCTGTTAAACTTCAAACAATTAATGCTGATGCTAATTATGTGGCTGATTCAGAAAGTTATAGCATTTTTAAAGGTTCTGAGCTTACTCAAGATGAGACATCTAAGATGTTCAAACTTGCTCATGACTGTAGTTTAGATATTTTTACTACTGCTGGCGATTTAGAAACTATTAATTGGGTGGATAAATTAAACCCAAGTCATTGGAAAATTTCTTCCGGACTGTTAACTCATACTCCAATTATCAGTCATTTATCGTCTTTAGGGAGGCCATTATTAGTTTCAACTGGAATGGCTAATATAGATGATATAGAATTGGCTATTGAAACAATCAAATCAAATCAGAATAATGACATCACTCTGTTACAGTGCACCTCTATGTACCCTGCTCCAAATGAAGAAATTAATCTTTCATCAATAAACTGGCTTAAAGATAAATATGGATTTCCAGTTGGTTTTTCAGATCATTCGATTGGAGATGATGCAGTATTTTTGTCAATTGGTGTTGGAGCTTCCATCATTGAAAAGCATTTTTCTTTTGACTCAACGAGACCAGGATTTGATCATAAAATATCTTTAGACAAGGCTGGATTAAAAAAAATGGTTGAACGAGTAAGACTAGCTGAAGTCATTATGGGTACTGGCGAAAAAGTAGTTAACAATGCAATTAGTTCGACAAGGGATAAGTACCTTCGTTATGTTGTTGCGACAAAGCCTATAAAGTCTGGTGATGTTTTTTCTATTAATAACATTGGAGTCAAGAGGACTGGTAAAGGAATACCAGGAATCGAACCTAAACTCTTTCAAGATATTATTGGCCGCATTTCAATTTCAAATATAGAAGTTGATAATTTGATACAAGTTACCGATTTTAAAAATCAATAAATTTAATGAGTGAGCTAAGACTTTTAATTACATGTGTATGCGGTTCTAATATGGAATCTTTGATAAGTTGCTTAAAGAAAAGCAACTACTTTAATTATTCTTTAATTGGCGTAGATATAACTCCATCCAAAAATGTGATTAACTTATTAGATGCTTTTTATAAGGTTCCAAGAGGAAGCAGTAATGATTATCCGAAAAAACTGTTAGAGATTGCTGAGAAGGAAAAAGTACAGTTTATCCTTCCTGGTTCCGACGAAGAAGCATTATCAATTTCAAAGAATATAGCTTTATATAATAATGCAGGCATACAAGCTATTGTTAGTCAGATTGATATTTTAAAATTGATTTCTAACAAAATAGAAACATATAAATTATTATCAAGCAAGGGAATCAAAGTCCCAGAATATGATATTGTTAATTCTATTGAGGGATTAAAAAAATCATTAGTTAAATTTAAATATCCACAAAATACATTAATAATTAAACCATCAAGTGGTCGAGGTGGAAGAGGGCTTTATGTTTTTAAAGGTCAAGATAATCCACCCTCATGGCTGGGGAGCGGAAAAAGAGAAACTAGAGTAAACCAAGGCGAATTTTCGAATGAAATACTTAGAAATGTTATCCAAGGTGAGTCTCTAGTAATGCCAATGCTAACTTCACCTGCATATGATGTTGACGTAATAGCAATAAAAGGAAATGTACAAACTATTGTAATAAGAGAAAGAATCAATCCTTCTGGCATACCATTTAAAGGGAATAAAATTTTGCAGAATAAGAATATTGAAAAATACTGTACTGAGATTGCTAAAATTTTAAATTTAGATGGTTTGCATGATATTGATTTAATGACAGATAATAATGGAAATGCTTGCATTATCGAGGTAAATCCGAGACCAAGTGGCAGTATGGCAGCATCAATTACCGCTGGGATACCCGTTATAGATATTGCAATATTATCATTACTTAAACAGAAAATACCAAAATTAGATATTAAAGATGATATAACAGTCTTACCAAGTAATAAAATTATGAAGGTTGTTAATGGAAAGAATTAATGTTTTTGATACGACTTTAAGAGACGGTCAGCAATCTCCTGGTTCTGCATTT
>Ga0114997_10000662_pt1 | contig 28573 bp, 26 predicted proteins | sample ArcticOcean_MG_C_2_FD_87045 | JGI IMG/M metagenome (GOLD analysis project Ga0114997, IMG submission 87045) | Marine microbial communities from western Arctic Ocean - ArcticOcean_MG_CB4_136 | ecosystem: Environmental > Aquatic > Marine > Oceanic | place: Arctic Ocean: Canada Basin | collected... | reverse complement strand
CGTTCCTATCAAAGGCGTTCCAAAATCATTAAAAAATACAGTTTATCCCTTTGAATATAATAATTTAATACAACTTAAAGATATAATTCAAAGAAATAAAATTGGTGCTATTAAAATGGAAGTCAAAAGAAATTTTGAACCAAAAAATAATTTTTTAGAGAAAGTAAGAAAACTAGCTGACGATAATAACATTGTTTTAATATTTGATGAATGTACATCAGGTTTTAGACAATCTTTTGGAGGTCTACACAAACATTATAAAATTGTACCAGATATTGCTATATTTGGTAAAGCACTAGGAAATGGTCATGCCATTAACGCTATAATAGGAAAAAGAGAGGTAATGGAAGCTTGTAATTCAACTTTTGTTAGTAGTACTTTTTGGACCGAAAGAATTGGGCCAACGGCAGCATTAGCAACATTGGATATAATGGAAAAAAATAGATCATGGGAAATTATAACAAGTATTGGAAAAAAAATAAAAAAAAATTGGAGATTAATTGCAGATTTAAATAAATTGGATTTAGAAATAAAAGGAATTGATGCTATTCCTAACTTTACTTTTAAATCTAAAAAGAATTTAATCTATAAAACTTTTATTACGCAAGAAATGTTAAAAAGAAAAATCCTTGCATCAAACGCAGTTTATTGTTCTGTACCTCACAATAATAATTTACTTGAAAATTATTTTAATATTTTAGACAAAATTTTCTTAAAAATAAAAAAATGTGAGGATCAAAGAGAAAATGTAAAAATGTTATTAGACAGCCCATTATGTTTGAGTGGTATGAGAGAAAAAATCTAAAAATTAAATTTTTAAAATTAATTACGTTTGTATTTAAAGAGGTTATATGGTTTGTTTTTAAAAAGATCGACTGAAACTTTAACAAAGTTGTTTTTTTTGAAAGCTTTCAAGCTAGTTGGATTTTTTTTATTTATATAAGCACATATTTCCTTTATTTTTTTTTTTTTTAAAAATTGAACACCTTTGGCAATAACCTGTGTTCCTATTCCATAATTGTGGTATTTTTTTTCTCCAATAATTAGTGCAATAGTTGCAAAATTATTTTTAATATAAAATCTTACATTTCCTACATGCAGGCAGTAATTTTTTTTCTTTACAGTTATTTTAAATAAAAAAGAATTAATTCCATCATTTTTTTTAATATATTTTTTTATATCTATTTTTTTTTTTGTAGCTTTGATCTTTGTAAATTTTGTAACACTTTTATCATTAAGCCATCTGATATATTTTTTAGAAACATTATACGATGGATCAAATTTTTTGAAAAAAACATTGTACTTGTGTTTATTTTTTTTCAGAGCTGACATAATTTTATAAACTTTTTAAGATTAAATTTTTTTAATAAATATTAAGTATAGAAATTGATTAATATTAGCAATTAAATCTAAATGTTTATTAATCTTAATTTTTAGTGTTTATACACATAATTTTTGAATTCATGAAAGTTAAATGAAATTTTTTTATTCAAAAAGTAAGTGATTTTAAATAAAATTGGATAATATCTGGTATTACTTTTTCATTGTTAATTGATTAATTATTTTTGCAATAGATCTTACTTTGTTATCATTTAATTTATAAAAACACGGTATACTAAGACAAGTCTTAAAGTGTTTTTCTGTATTTTTTAATTCTTTCAAATTTTTAATTTTTTTTTTGATAACATTAAACTTGTATACAGGTATATAGTGTACTTGAGACGCTATTCCGTATGATTTTAATTTTTTAAATAAAAAATTTCTAGTTCTGATATTTTTTAATCTTATAATATATAGGTGACATGCTGAATTATTTCTTTCTAAATCACTATTTTGTGGCACATCAATATTAATATTTTCTTTAAAATATAAATCGTATTTTTTTGAAATTTTTTTTCTAAAATCTATGAATTTTTTTAATTTATTTAGCTGTGATAATGCTAATGCCGCTTGAATTTCACTTAATCTATAATTTAAACCAAAATTATTAATTTCATATTCCCAATCATGCTTTCTATTTTTTTTTCTTAGAATTCCATGGCTTCTTAGCAATATTAATTTTTCATAATACTTTTTATTATTAGTTGTTATAATGCCCCCCTCACCAGAAGTGATACTTTTAACTGGATGTAAAGAAAAAATAGTAAAGTCTGAGTATTTACAGGACCCAACTGGACTACCATCAGAGTAATTAGAACCTAATGCGTGAGAAGCATCCTCTATGATTATTTTTTTTGAAAATGTATTTCTTAATTGTTTGGAATTTATTGAATTTCCTGAAAAAAGGACATTCATTATAATATCAAATTTTTTATTTTTTTTTATTAATTCATTTATATCTAACAATAAGTTTGAATAATTTATGTCAAAAAATACCGGATAGTTATTACTTTGGAGAATTGTAGAAACTGATGAAAAAAAGGTAAGTGCTGGAACTGCAATTTTCTTCTTATTAAAAAGCATATTAACTAGGTGAAGGCCAGCGGTAGCGCTAGAGCATGCAACAGCGTACTTGCATTTAAGTTTTTTACAAATCGAAGCTTCTAATTCTTTTAATTTTTTACCCTGTGTTATCAAATCTTGTTTTAGAGATAATGATACAGCATTTACATCGGCTTGATCAATATGTTGTCGGCTGTAAGGAATTAAATTTTTTGGCATATTTTTTTAAATTTATTTTTTTTCAAAAAAATAAAACATTAAGTTATTACTATTATAAAATAATAAAATTTTTTCACAAAAAAAAATTAATTTTATCTTAATCTAACTTCAATGCTACATATTATTCGTTTTAATGTTTGATTTTATAAAAAAATAACATAAACATAATCATATAAAATGTTTGGAAATATATTAATTACTGGGGCAACAGGAAGCTTTGGAAAAGCTTTTTTAAACTATTTGATTAAAATTAAATATAAAAAAAAAATTATTATATTCAGTAGAGATGAATTAAAGCAATATCATTTAAAAAAAAGATATCCTCATAATAAAAATTTGAGATTTTTCTTGGGTGATATTAGAGATCTTCCAAGATTAAATTACGCATTTTCTGATGTTGATACAGTTGTACATGCTGCAGCTTTAAAACAGGTAGACACCGCAGAGTATAATTCTTTTGAGTATATAAAAACAAATATTTTAGGGTCAGAAAATGTAATCAGCGCATCGTTAAATAATAAAGTTAAAAAAGTAGTAGCTTTATCTACTGACAAAGCCTCGTCCCCTGTTAATCTATATGGAGCTACAAAGTTGTGTTCTGACAAATTATTTAGTGCAGCAAACCTTCATAAAGGAAAAAAAAATATTAAATTTATGGTTGTTAGATATGGAAATGTTTTTGGGAGCAGAGGATCGATAATTTCTAAGCTATTAGAAGAAAAAAAAAATAAAAAGTTTAATCTCACAAATCCTGAAATGACAAGATTTAACATTTCTTTACAAGAAGCAGTAATGTTGGTTTTACATTCGCTTAGAAGTTCTTTAGGTGGAGAAATATTTGTTCCTAAACTAAAAAGTTATAAATTATTAGATCTTGCAAGATCAATATGCACAAAGTCAAAAATTATTTGCAATGGTAATAGGCCAGGAGAAAAAATTCATGAAGAAATGATCTCAAAAGATGATGCTACTAACACATTTATAGATAAAAAGTATTATATAATTGCTAATCCTATTTTAGAAAAAGAATTTTTATACTATAAAAATAATTTCAAAAACGTAAAAAAAAATTTTTGTTTATCTAGTGATAATGTTGAGAGATTAACGGTTAAAGAACTTAAAACAATAGTGAGTGACTACGAAAAAAATTAAAAAAAACAATAAACATGTTTATTAATTGAAAACTAGATGCTATATTTTATTAAATTTTTAGCTAGAAAATTATTATCAATAGGAAAAATAAGAAACAACTTTGCTTTTTTGAGAGCATTTTATTTTTGTAAAATTAAAAAAAAAATTAAAGATTTTAATGAAGTATCAGAATATACATGGAAAAACACTTTAGAATCTAATAAACGTGTAGTTTATAATAAAAATATTTCTTTACCAAAAAAACCAACAAATGTCAGTATTCTCGATATAGGTAGATCATTATCTGGCGGTAGCCTAAATTTGTTATTTCCAGCAATTAAAAAAAAATATAACAAATCGGAATTTAAGAATTTAAAGGTACTGAGTATTGGACCTAGAGCTGAGGGTGAAATTTTTAATATTTTTTCATTTGGATTTGAATTGAAAAATATCACTGGTGTTGACTTATTTTCATATTCTCCATTAATTAAATTAGGAGATATGCACAATTTAGAATTCAATGATGAAAATTTTGATATTGTGTTCATGGGATGGTGTCTTGCATATAGCAATAATCCACATAAAGCTTTGTCTGAGGTAAAAAGAGTTTTAAAAAAAAATGGAATATTAATTATTGGATACAGTGTGAATAGAGAAATCTCAGATCAAGATCAAATTAATGAAAGAGGGTATCTTGTACGTTCTCCATTTAATGAGATAAATTCTATGGAAAGTTTAAATGAACTTGGTAAAATTTTAGGCTTTAAGATGTTTTATTCTAAAGTTATTAATCAAACTACAGGACTAGGTGAAAAACTGATTTATGGAGCGTCAAAGTAATTTAAGAAGAGATTATCTCACAGATGGATTTATTGTTGTTAAATCTATTTTTACCAAAGAATATATTTCAAAAAAAAGAGAGGAGATGATTAATTTTTCTAAAAATTACCCAATTAAAAGTGAAATATTATTAAATCAAAGTATACAGGAACTTATACTAAATGAAAAATTAATAAAAATTATGAAGGAAATTTTAAATACAAATAGTTTATTATACTTTTCAGATAGTGGTGTTGTTAATCACACTGATCCTTTTAAAAATAAAACAGGATTTCATAATGATGCAAGAAATGAAGATGAGCATATACCATATAAAAAAGAATATCCAATAATTAGGCTGGGAATTTATTTTGAAAATTTTAAAGATTTTAGTGGTGGACTTAAAATAAAAAAAAAATCACATAAATATTTTATTTTTAATTTTAGAAGAATTTTGGCAGATACTTTGAGATTACTAAAGGTATTGTTTACAAAAACCCGATATAATATGAATTCATTAAAACTTGGCAAAAGTATTAATTTAGAGTTAGAGCAAGGTGATGTTGTAATATGGAATTTGAGAACTCATCATTGTGGTACTTCAAGAAGATTAAAGCTATTTCCAAAAATTTGTTTACAACCTTTTTTTGAACAAATATTGCCTAGGCATTTATTTTTACCCACCCAATACAAACAAGACAGATGTGCTTTATTTGCGACTTTTGCAAAAAATGACTTAAATAGCACGAATATATTTAGGTACTTGCAAAAAAAAAGTAATACTGAAAAAATGAGTCAAATTAAGCTGAATTCTGGTTTAATGAATAAATTAAATGAACTAAAGTGTAAATTGCCTGAAAATTTTTAGTTTAAAATTCGATTATTATGAATTTAGCTAAAAAGTGTTATAGATTTAGTTCCACTAATTATAAAAGATTATTTTAAACCATTTAAATGAAAACTTTAATAAAACTTTTATATATTTTAACTCCTCGTGAACAAAAACTTGCCATTGTGCTTTTAACCATGATTTTAATAATGGCTTTTCTAGACATGTTAGGTGTTGCATCAATAATGCCATTTATAGCTATTTTGACGAATCCAGATATCATAAGAAATAACATTTTATTAAATAATATATTTGAGATGACAGCTATAGTAGGTGTTCAAAATGATCAGCAATTTATATTTATTCTTGGTATTTTTGTTTTTTTATTGTTAGTATTTTCACTTAGCTTTAAAGCTTTAACTATTTATTTGGTAATTAGATTTAGTGCTATGCGTGAATACACTTTAGGTAAGCGCTTGGTGGCTGGATTTTTGAGTCAGCCCTACAGTTGGTTTTTAAATAGACATAGTGCTGATCTTGGTAAAACTATTCTGTCAGAAGTCAGTTTAGTAATTAGCCATGGTATAAGACCTGTAATGAATTTAATTACATTTAGTGCTGTCACAAGTATGATAATAATCTTATTAATTGTAGTTGATCCTAAGCTTTCTGCTATAGTTGGATTTACTCTTGTTGGAAGTTACGGTATTATCTATGCTATCACTCGAAATTTTATTAAACGCATTGGATATGAACGTCTAAAAGCCAATGAAGAACTTTATAAAACTATTACCGAAACATTTAGTGCTGCAAAAGAAATAAAAGTAGGTGGATTAGAAAAAGAGTTTACATCACGTTTCTCTGACCCAGCAAAAATTTCGGCACAACATGCGGCTTCATCGCAAATAATTAGCAATTTACCTCGTTTTTTTCTTGAAGCAATTGGCTTTGGGGGTATGATTTTAGTGATACTTTATCTTATTTCTATAAATGGTACATTCCTTGAGGCTTTGCCAATTATTTCATTATATGCATTTGCTGGATATCGCTTAATGCCAGCTATACAACAAATTTATATTTCTTTAAATCAACTGAGATATGTTGGTAGCTCACTTGATGATTTGTATAGTGATATGAAAAGTTTTCAACCATTAATTTTAAGCAAAGAAAATAAACCCTTAAAGTTAAAAGAAAGTATTTCTCTTAGTCACATTCATTTTAGTTACCCCAACTCATCAAAAACAACATTAAAGGATATTAATATTAAAATTCCAGCATGTAATACTATTGGTTTAGTGGGTGCTACAGGTAGTGGAAAAACTACTTTAGTAGATATAATTCTTGGTTTATACGATGCTCAACAAGGTACCTTGAAAGTAGATGATCAAATTATAGATAATCAAAATAAAAGAGATTGGCAGAGGTCAATAGGATACGTTCCACAGCAAATTTTTTTATCTGATGATACAGTTGCTTCTAATATTGCATTTGGAATGGATACAAAAGATATAAATCAAGAAGCTGTTAAAGATGCTGCAAAAATTGCTAATTTGCATAATTTTGTGAACGATGAATTGCCTGGGAAGTATCAAACTACCATAGGTGAACGTGGAGTAAGACTTTCAGGTGGGCAACGTCAGCGAATAGGAATCGCAAGAGCTTTGTATCACAAGCCAAAAGTACTTGTGCTAGATGAAGCCACAAGTGCATTAGATAATTTAACTGAACAAGTGGTAATGGATGCAGTGCATAATCTTAGTAAAAAAATTACAATAATAATGATTGCACACCGTTTGAGTACTGTAAAAAAGTGTGATAAAATTTTTTTACTCAGTAATGGAGAGGTGAAAAGTCAAGGCACATTTGAAGAATTAACCAAAATTAGTAAATATTTTCGATCAGCAACTTCTAACCTTTAATGCAAATGTTGAAAAAATTCCTAAAGCTTTTGCTACTTAATAGATTATCCATAAGTCAACCTGTAATAGAAAGTTATGTGTAAATGACCAACCTTTTACATAAGAAAATATTAATTAAAGATAAGCAAACACCTTATCAATCAACAAGTTTTTATTTTTATGGAAAGTTAATGGGATGGACAGATGGTGAAAAAGTAGTTGATTGTGATGGTATTCAAAAAATAATTAAGGAACAATGGGATCAAGGTGGCGAAGATTCAATAGCAACTTTGATGAAAGGAATTATTGGCCCATGTATTGTTGAAATTACCCATGATGATGATGTTTGGTTTTTTACCTCTTGTGCAAGTAGTGGACTATATTGGATGAAGTTACCAGAAAAAGACAAGGGGTTACTTAGTTATTTAATTTCTAATGATGAAGGTAAATTTTTACGTCAGGCAAATCGAATTGAAGGTAAAATAGATGATGCAGCATTAATGAATTTTATACTTTCTCATCAATCTGTCGCCCGCCCTCCATTTGACGGTCTTGTGCCTAGAACAAAGAGACTTCCACCAGGATTTTACATAAAATACTCTACAGATAAGGTTAAAATTAATTGCTACCTTTTAAACAATCAAAGATCAACAAGAAGGCGACAAGACTTAATGCTTACAAAAAAAATGAAAGCCATTAATGATGTTTATGGGTCGTACTGTAGAATTCAAGAAAAAAAAGCTATGCTTGCTTTTTCTGGAGGCGTTGACTCTACGGCTTTATTATTAAATCATAAATCAATTTTGGATAAATCTTCACAAGGTTATTATATTGATAGAGGCAAGCTGGCTGAAAAGAAAATGGCTCATGAAATTATTAATAGAATTGAATGCCAAATTGATTTTGTTAAACCTATAGAGAATTTTTCTTCTTTAAAGATCAGGCAAAAAGCAGAGAAAGGATTATCCATGTTGAATGGCTTAACATATATAAAGCATGGGTTTAATTATTTTCCATATGACTTAGATCAAAAAGATGAAATGTTAATATTAACTGGCCAAAACTCAGATACATTATTTCATGTAGATACTTTTGCTCCAAGCTCCTTTACCACTGGAATAATTAGATTAATAAAAATGACATCAAGTTTATACTTGCGCTTTAAAACAACTATTGCATATTTTAGGTTATGTAGAATTTTAAAAAAAAATTTTCTTTCAAATATAACCAAAACCTACTCAAGTTTAAGTGAACACAAAACTAATAATAATACTTTGCCAAGTGAAATAATTAAAATAATCAAGAATTATAAAAATAAATATTATGTTTTACCATTTACAAACTGGTATCAAGGTGAGTTTAATTACAGTTTAAATAAAACAATATTAACTGAAGCAGAAAAAAACAATCATGCAACGAGACTGGCTCGTTGGATTAGAACAATGGGGAATTTTCATCAATTATTTTTTAATATTTCTTGCCATGAAAGAATAATAATTTGTACTCCTTTTTCAGAAGGGCCAATTGCATCTGAACTACTTTCTTATCATTTAAATATTAAGGATATTTTTTTTCCAAAAACATTTTTACATAAATACATAAGTGGAAAAATAGGAATAAGTTATGGCAAACTTAGAAAAAAAGTTTTCAACGATAGACTGATATATTTTCCAGGCCAAATAATTTACTATGGAATAAAATTTATAAATTTAAAATTTAAAAGATTGATAAAATTTAGATATAATAAATCTATTAAAGTACCTCCATCACATCGAAATATAAATCAAGAACATTTAGATAAATTAAGAGAAATAATAGGACATAAGAAAGGGATTGTTGATAGAGTTTTGATTGATTATGTTAGTGATAGTTCCTGCAAAAAATATTTAAATTATCTTTATGATTGTATTGAATTAAAAATTGAACCTAATACTTTGAGTGATCTAGAGGGCTCAGCGTTATGTCGTTTAGTTAATCTTCAAATTATGCTAATTGCAGAGGAAAAATCTAAAATATGAATATTTACCTTCATGTTGAGAGCGTTATTAGAGAGTTAGATAGTAAAATTCTTTTAGCGACGATAGCCGCTTCTAGAGGGCACCAAGTTTTAGTTTCAAATTTGAGTAGTATTACAAGAGGTATACGTGCTGGCTTGCTTGCACCTGGAATATTTCATACCAAATCTTTAACACCAGGTGAGGACAAGATATTAAGACATCAGAAAATAATTGATAACGGTTTTTATATTACAAGTATAGACGAAGAAGGAGGATTGATTGATGTTGGTTATGATAAATTCGCAAAGATAAGATACTCAGATAAGACTATCAATCAATCTTCAGCAGTTTTTGGATGGGGTTTTGAGGACGTCAATACATTAAAAAAGATATATCCAAAATTTTCATCAAAAATATATAAAACTGGATCACCGCGAGTGGATCTTTGGAAGTCTATTTTTCTTGATTATTGGGGCATCCCTAAAGAAAGGCCGTCAAAACCATACTTATTAATATCATCTAATTTTGGAACCGCAAATAATAAAAAAAAACCTCATGAACTTATCGCATCCCAAAAAAAAGGAGGATATTTTCAGCGAGATCCAGAAATGTTTAATAGAAATTTTAGCTGTATTGCAGATGAAAGCAGTATGATGCTTTGCTTTATTAACGCTATTAAACATCTTTCCAATAACAACAATTTATACGATATAGTGTTACGACCACACCCAGTTGAAGATGTTGAGGCATGGAAAGTTTATTTAGAAGATGTTGCTAATGTACATGTTTTAGAGAAAGGATCTATAACTCCTTGGGTTAATAATTCTTTTGCTGTTTTACACAATGGTTGTACCACATCACTTGAGGCCTCAATAGCAGGTAAACCAGTAATTACTTATGCTCCATTTGAAAAAAAATTTAACAAAGCACTGCTAGCAAATGATTTAGGTTATCTTATTAAGACTCAGGAAGAACTTTTGTTAAAGGTAAACACAATTTTTCACAAAATAGAATATAAGAACTTAAAAAATAATAATGAGAAAAATATTGATAAAATATCAAATAAAATCTTTCTTGATAACAATCAACTGGCTGCAGAAAAAATTATTAAAGTGTGGGAAAGTCTTGATACCAATAATCTTTCTCAATCATCTAGTTGGGTTAGATTTCAATTATTTCTAAATGTTATGAAATGTAGAGACACACTTCGTGTTGGACTAAAAAACTTTATACCTAACAGATTTAGGACCAAAGAATATAATCAAAAGTTTCCTTCTCTAAAAAAAAATGATATTACTGAGCGTATTAGTAAATTACAGAATATACTCGGGATAGATAAAAATTTGGAATGTAAATTTTTATCTGATAAAACTATTTTAATTAAACAATCATAAAATTCTGATTAAAAATAATTAATTTGAACTGTTTGATTTTTTCATTATATTTACTTGATTAGTTAAATAAGTTTTTATGTCATTTTGTTCATCAATATAGCTTCCTAAAATTTTTAATTCTTCACCAATTTCATTGATATATAATAGATTTTTCTTAATTTCATTTTGAATGTTTGTTTTTTCAATTAAAAAATCAATGTTATTTGGTTTTCCAGGAATTAATTTTTTTAGTTCAACAGGAAAATTTATTTTTCTAAAAGGAAAAAAATGTCGAGTTGTCCTTGCATCTAATAATTTTTCATTTAATGCGGCTTCAATCACTTTAGATTTACTTAATTTTAGATTTTTATCTATTAAATATCTATGCTTTAAATCATTGCCAACAAATATCGTTTCATCATCATAATCGACTTTTATTACTGGAGCTTTTTTATAACCAAATTTTAAAAGAAAAGCATATCTATGAGAACCATCTAGAACAATATTATATTTTTTATCAATAATTAAAGGCTTAAACATTAAGCCATCTTCAAGTATCATACTTTCAATATTTGCTAAATGGTTTGGCAAAACTTTCTCAAGGGGTTTAATTTTAGACAGCTCTTCAATCTCGAGATTAAACTGTGTGTTCCTTTCACCAGTATCCTCACCAGAATTATTATTTATTAAAGATCTAATTTCTGAGCTACTAAAGCCAATCCCAGTAGATCTTGGTTGAAATACAGTTCTATAACCCATCTTATTTAATATACTAATAATTTTATTATTTCCTGAAACTACAGTATCAAAATTTAAATGTTTTATTGATGCAGTTCCTTCTTCAATAGAGCCATTTATAATTTCAAAAGATATTCTTTTATTATCTTGAAAGGCTTCCTCTAGTATTTTCTTAATTTGACTGGGATCAAGACCCTTTTTGTTATCTGAAGTTATAGCTACAATTAGTTCGTTAAAATCACGCAAGATACGATTTATTGTAATTATATGACCAAGATGCGGGGGGTGAAATTTACCAAAAAATACTGCAGTTTTATTTTTCATAATAATTAATGAAACTTTTGTAAAGCTCGAATTAGTCCTTTGTTGTCAATTCTATCCCTTATACTTAATCTAATATATTCACCTCTATCTTTATCAATTTTTTCAGAAAGATGTTTTATAATATATCCTTCATTGAAAAGTTTTTCAGCAAGACTCTCTGATGTAAATTTTTTTGAAATTTTGCATAAGATATAATTAGAATATGAAGGAAGTGGGGTTAAAAAACTAATATTAGCTAACTCTTTATAAAAAATCTCTCTTTCTCTAATCATTTTTTTACAAGCATCATCAAAAATAGTAATATATTTTGGCATTATTTCCAAAAAAGTCTCTGCAATAGAATTTATGTTCCAGATACATAAGCGTTTAGTTATTTTTAATAAAAGTTCTTTGTTAGAGCTACTCACGACTCCTAAACGTATGCCTGGAACGCCATAACTTTTTCCAATACTTTTAATGATTAGTAAGTTTTTATATTTTGATATTATTTCCTGTGATAGCATTTTATTTGTACCATCTTGATCAGAAAAATCTATAAACGACTCATCAATTATTAAATTTTTGTTTTTATCTTTTAAAAAATCAAGAAATATCAATAATTCAGATTTGGCAACTAGGTTGGCACTTGGATTGTCAGGATTAATCAAAATTATATTTTTACAATTCTCTGAAAGTTTGTAAAGTTCTTTGATAGAGTATCTGAATAATGTATTTTTAACATCTGATGAATATATTCTATCTTTATCAATTGCATTTATATATTCATTAAAAGTTGGAGTAAGAATACCAAATTTTCCTTCAAAAATATCAGGCAAAATATTTATTACCTCAGAAACACCATTACAAACAACAAGATTTTTATGATGAACATCAAACAATTTACTTGCAAATAAATTTTGACGTTTTAGGTTTGATGGATACTGAGTAACTAGATTAGAAAAATTGTTTTTTAACTCTTGAAGCAATGCATTGTTTGGAAAATATGGGTTAACAAGAAAAAAATAATCCTTTAGGTTTGGGTTTCTCCACATTCCACCAAAATGATTAGTTATCTCCTTAAGTTTCATTATTTTTATTTGTTAAAGATATTTTTAAGTTTTTGAAAGAAAATATTATGAATTTTTAACTTTGGGACATGCTCTGATGTTAAATACTCTCTTTTATCAGAGGTTCTTTTTGGAGTTTGCCAATCACCGTAACAGAATTCTAAATATTTTTTTGGATCTGAAACAGTTTGGTACAAATTACCTAAAAAAAATAAATCATATTGTTTATTAAATAAATAAGCAGGAACTTTAATGCCTTTTCCTAATCTATACATCCATTCTCCTTCTTTATAAAAACCAACCAATTCATATGAGCAATTATACTTGATTAATTCCCATTTAAGAGAATCGTATTTATCTAAATATTTAGATACTTTAAAACCAGAGTTTACAAATAAATTACTTAGGTCGTCTTTAATGCTAAAAATTTGATCTGTCAAAATTGTAATCTCAACATCCCAATCCCATTTAATAAAATTTTTTTCTCTGATAGCTCCAAGTAGGGTTCCTCCAGTTATAAAGTGTTTAACTTTTCTAGAGTTTAATATTTGACTCAACTCTTTAAGCCCAACATTTTGCATTTTCAATTCATCATCTGATCTTATTCTAATTTTATTTAAGTCTTGCATAATTTAACTTGGTATAGATTTTTTTTAGTAGTAATTGGTTCTCATATTATTATTTAGCACAACACTTATTTATTAAAAAAAATCAAATTTTTTAATAGCATTGTTTATGGTATATATTCTATAATAATATGAATTATCATTCACTAAAATTTAGGCATGTAATTATTGATCATTCAAATACTAATTTATTATATAATAATTTATGAAGAAAAAATCTAATTTAATTATTGCTTTTGGATCTTATATTAGAGAATTGAGGATTGAAAAAAATATTGGACAAAGAGAGCTAGCTAAAAAAATAGGTATAGCTCCATCATATTTGAATGATATTGAAAAAAATAAACGTTCTGCTCCAAAACCTAAAATTATAAAAGAGTTATCATTAATCTTAAATATTGATCTAGATTTTTTAAATGATTTAGCGGGAAGCTCAAAAAAAACTTTACCACCAGACATTATTGAATACATGAAGCAAAATTCAAAGATTATTTCATTAGTTAGATCAATTAAAAATAACAAATTAAAGGATGATGAATTGGAAAAAATTGAATCATCAATTAATAATGTGAAAACTAAATGTTTAATAGTTGCTGCGGGTCTTGGCAGCCGCTTGAAGAGTCATACAGCAAACAATCCAAAATGTATGTTAGATTTTGGAGGAAAAACATTGCTTCAAAGACAGTTAGATTCCTATAAAAAAAATGGAATTGAAGATATTTCTCTTATACGTGGATATAAGAAAAATAAAATTAACTATAAAGGAATAAAATATTTTGAAAATGATGATTATAAAGAAAATAATATTTTAAATTCTATATTTTATGGTGAAGAAATTATAAATGGAAATCTAATAATTTCATATTCTGATATTTTATTTGAACCATTTGTAGTTAAGAGAGCATTAGAAAGCGATCATGATATTTCTGTTGTTGTTGATATTGATTGGAGAGATTATTATATTGATCGAAAAGACCACCCGTTATCAGAAGCTGAAAATGTTATCTTTAATTCTAATAATGAAGTAATGAAAATTGGTAAAATTGAGTCTAGCAAAGAAGAAGTTCATGGTGAATTTATTGGAATGATCAAGTTAAATAATAGAGGGTGTGAAATTTTTAAACAAAATTTTCATAGAGTAAAAAAATTATATTGGAACAAACCTTTTCAAAGAGCAAAAGTTTTTCAAAAAGCATATCTGAGTGATATGATACAAGAACTTGTTGATATTGGAATTAAAGTCCATTGTGTAATCATAGAACGAGGCTGGAAAGAAATTGATACAGTTGAAGACTATAAAAAAGCTCTTTTTGATTTTAAAAGTTAATTTAAAAAAAATTCAACAAAATATCCTTATTGTTCGCTAATTTTAATGTTAATAATTAACTTGTATGCGAACAAATTTAATTATATGTGGTAGTTATATCTAACCAAAAAAAGAAAAAAATATGATAAAAAAAATAATATTGACCATCCTGATATCGTTCATAACACTCTCAATTCAGGCGGATGAAAAAATTTACACAATGGTTTTTGTACCTGCTAGTGAAAAAGGTGATGAAAGTGATTATACAAATTTAATTTCAATTACAGAAAAACTAACTGGATTTAAAATAAAAACTGTAAAAGTAACTGATTACAATGCTGCTGTTGAATCGATGAGAGCTGGTAGAGCTCATATAGCTTGGTATGGTGGTAAAACATATGTCAAAGCAGCAGAGATAGCTAATGCAGAGGCATTTGCTGCGGGCGTTAGACCAGGGGAAAAAGATGCTGGTTATTTTACTTATTTTATAGTTAAAAAAGATAGCAATTTAAATAAGTTTGAAGATATCAAAGGTAAAATTTTATCTTTAAATACTATTGGATCAACAAGTGGAGATTTAATTCCTCAGGTAGAATTAAATAAGATTAATTTATCTATTACAGATAAAAATCATTTTAAGAATGTATTTTATGCTGGAAGTCATGATGCTTGTTTATTGTCAGTTTTAAATAATCAGGCAGATGTATGTGGAATGAGCTCAAGAAATTTTGAAGCTAGATTAGAAGATGGAACAATTAAATTAGGAGATGTTAGAATTATTCATAAATCTGATCGAGTACCACCTCCGCCTTTAGCTTATTCCAAATTAATTCCATTAGAGGATAGAAAAAAAATTAAAGAAGCTGTTTTGGCGGCTCATAATCATGGCGAAATAGCAGGATATGGAGGAAGGATGTCTCATTATATGGAAGTTAAAGACTCAGATTATGATGTTTTAAGAGAAGTCATTAAGCTCTTAAATAAAAATAAATCATAAGATGCTAGAAATAAACAATCTTAAAAAAAATTTTAATAATCAAACTCAGGCTTTAAAAGGTGTGAGTTTGAAAATTAAAAAAGGAGAATTTATTTCTATCTTAGGACCAAGTGGATCAGGAAAAACCACATTACTTAGAAGTTTAAATGGATTAGAAACAATTGATAGTGGTGAAGTTATATTTGATAACGACAAGGTCACAAAAGAAAATTTACCACAAGTACGCAATAAGACTGGAATGATATTCCAAGAATTTAATCTAGTTAACAACATTTCTTCAATAAACAATGTTTTAACAGGTTTATTAAGCTCAAGTAATAAATTTTTATCTATGTTTTATTTATTTACTAAAGAACAGAAATTACAAGCCTTACAAGCTCTAGATACTGTTGGACTTCTCAATAAAAGTTATAATAGAGCCGATGAATTATCTGGTGGCCAAAGACAACGTGTAGGTATAGCAAGAGCAATAATCAAAAAACCTTTATTACTTTTAGCAGATGAGCCAGTTGCTAGTTTAGATCCAAAAGCAGCCGTATCAATAATGAAACTACTAAAAAAAATTAATAAAAATTTTAATATAACTATTATATGTAACCTTCATCAAACGAATTTAGCACTAGAGTTTTCAGATAGAGTTATTGGCTTATCTGATGGGTCAATTGTTTTTGATAAAAAACCTAAACATTTAGATAAAAATATTGATAAATTATATAGCTAAAATGATAGATAATAAGATCTTTAATTTAAGGACAAAAAAGTCCAAAACTAATCTTGAAAATTTTTTAAGGCCACAATGGACATGGAAAACTTTTACTTTTATAGTTTTAGTAATTATATTATTAACTGTAGTTTCAATTGACTTAAAAATTAATTTTATAAGCTTATTTTCAAATTCTCTTAATTATTTTGGTGATATTTTTTCAAGGATGTTGCCTCCTGATTTTTCTGATTTTAATTCATTGGTGTTTTCAATGATTGAAACAATTGAGATTGCAATACTTGGAACATTTATTGCAATTGTTTTATCTATTCCCTTAGCATTATTATCTGCAAGAAATATTGCACCCAATATTTTTATTTTCTTTATTGCACGAACAGTCACAGTTTTTTTTAGAGCAATTCCTGAATTTATAATTGCAATGATATTAGTTATTGCAATAGGTTTTGGGGCAATGCCAGGAGTACTTGCGCTTGGAATACATACAATGGGTTTTTTAGCAAAATTTTATGCTGAAGATATTGAGCATATTAACAAAGGACCCATTGAAGCTTTAGAATCTTCTGGTGCATCAAAAGGACAAATTATTTCATTTGCAATTATTCCTCAAATTATTCCATCATTTGTTGCTAACAACTTATATATACTTGATAGAAATATTAGAATGGCAACCATGCTTGGTATAGTGGGAGCTGGGGGGATTGGTTATGAGTTACAATCAGCTTTTAGAATGTTTGAATATCCAAAAGTATCAGCAATTATTATTATTATATTTATAACTATATTGATCATAGATAATATTTCGACATTAATTCGCTCAAAAATTAAATAATAAATTGACTTTTTTGATTTCTCAATACTAACATATTCTAATTGTTATTATTAATAAGTTTTTACAAAAATAGATTATTTGATAAAGTAAATTTCTTGATTTCAATTATGAATAAACAGCCAAATATACCAAATTATATCATTGTTCTTGGAACAACTTATTCTGGTTCTGGAGCAATATATGATTATTTAACTGGGCGTGGAGATCTTTACGATCCATTGAAAGGAACTGAGTATCAATTGCCACAAATGCCCAATGGCTTAATGACATTAGAGGCTACTGCTAAAAATGCTTTTCATCCAGCTACTGCAGATTTTGTATTAGCTCAGTTTATAGATATAACAAATAAACTTGCTCGATCCCAAGCACCTTGGCGTTATGGCAAGGACTATGCCAGCATGATACCAAATTTTCAAAAAGCAATTAGAGAATTTATCGAAGAAATAAGTGCCGCTAAACTTCCCATGAATTGGCATTGGCGTAGGCTTATGCGAGTGGAATCACCAATTATGCATATTATTGATAAGTTAAAAATCCGTATAGGTCTTAATGAGAGACCCCCCCAAACTCGTTTAATTGTATCTGGGGAGAATCTATTGTCTGCTGCTCAAACACTGCACAGTAAAATTTTCCAGTCAGATCCTGAAAATCGTCCAGTCCTTCTTAATCAGGCGGGATCTGGTTGGAATCCAATTGAGTCGACAAAATATTTTTTAAATCGTAAAGTTATTCTTGTGACACGTGATCCACGTGATCAGTTTTTAGAAATTAAACAATATAAAAAAGCTACTTCAGTTGAAAGATTTATTGATTGGTTTAAAGAGATGCAGAGACGTCTTGAAAAAATCAACAATTCAGATCTTTTGTTTATTCAGTTTGAAGATTTTGTTAATAATAACATCAAAATGGTAGATGCATTATGTAACCACACATCTATTTCATCTAACATCGCTTCTAGTTATCAACCAAATCTTTCAAAGAAAAATATAGGCAAATATAAAAAATTTCTGAGTGCAAAAGAGATTGATATTATTGAAAGTCATTTGTCAAAATATATTAATACTAAATAATGAGGTCATCTTGTTTTGATATACCAATAAATAATATTATTCATAACGATTTAGAGTTTTATGTTAAATCAGGTTATGGAGGAAAACATATAAAAGATTGGCCATTTTATTGTTTTATTAAAATGTGGGTTAGAGGAGAATATGAACAGTCACAAGATTTATGGGTTAATTGGTTAGTTCACGAATTTTCTAAATATCGTCTTAATATAAAATCTAAAGGTGGCATGTTTCAGGGTTCTGTTCATCAAAATGCACTAAAGTGTATACAAGATAATAAACATAAATATTGGCTAGATCCTTCTGGAATAAGTAAAATAAATACAAAAAAAGGAGCAAAATTATTAGTTGATAAACGTATTGAAATGATTCAATCAGTTATGAATAAGGGGTATCAGGTTAATTTAGCTGATCCTATATTTGCTGTTAGGAGGGGTGGTTTGTATGTGCTAAAAGGAGGACATCACAGGGCTAGCATTATGCATATCCTTGGATATGATAAACTACCAGGAGTTATAGTTTATTCAAAACATATGTGGGAGTTAAGAAAATGGTTGGTCAAGATAAAGAAATTATTAAATTAGAAAATTTGGAAGAATATAAAAAATGGATTAGCGATCAGGATTGGTATCAAACAATTCATTTGAAGAACGGGTTAGCTACAACAGGAAAACTAAATACTGACACAAGAATTGACTGGTTCAGTCAGTTTGATTTTTCAGATAAAACAGTTTTAGATATTGGTTGTAATTCAGGTCAGTATAGTTTCCATGCCAAAAAAGCTGGTGCGCGCAGTGTGACAGGCATAGATGTTGATGAAAAAAGAATTTATCAAGCAGGAATGCTTGCAATAAATGAAGGCATTGATGTTAATTTTCATCTGGCTGGTATAGAGCAAGTTGCTAACTTTGGAAAATTTGATATCGTCATTTGTATTGCAGTTGTCACTGAAGTTGAGAATGTTCTAGGAGCTTTGCGTGCGATCAGAAATGCAACTAACAAAACTGTTATACTGGAAATGGATTTAGCTCGCCCTTTAGTTTATGCATCATCAAATAAACATTGGTGGAAAACAGACCCAAAACTCAGTAGACTTGGTCGTGTAGCTGAGATGCATCGTCATAAACACGCAGGATGGGTTGTTCATCCTTCCTTTGAAATGGTGTCAGAGATTTTTGGAGATGATTTTGAGTTAACTTTTTTAGGACAAGGCTTACGATATTACAAAATAGTTATACACCGTAAATAATTTTACTATCTTTAATATTAATTCTTTTTGAATAATAGAGAAAATTAAAAAAATTTTTAAATAAAAAATATGTAGACTTGATGTAAGTATTGATGTGTTTAAAATATAACATAAAAATGAAAATATTATATATATCTAATTCTATTATACCATCAAGAACAGCAAATAGTATACATGTGATGAAAATGTGCCAAGCGTTTGCTGATAATGGGCATGAATTAATCCTGCTAGCCCCAGATAAAAAAAAAAGATATGAAAAAAAAGTAGATAATCTTTATGAGCATTATGGAGTTAAAGAAAATTTTATAATAAAAAAACTTTGGTGTCCCAGTATTAAAGGTGGAGCTTTTTTTTACACATTAGCTATTTTTTTTTATTTAATTATTAATAAAAAATTTAACCTAGTGTATGGTAGATTTATATATGGTTGTTATGTTGCTTCATTGTTAAAAAATAAAGTGATTTATGAATCACATGCACCCATCTATGAAGAAACAAATTACGGGTTAAGGTTTTTTAGACAACTTATAAAAAGCAAATATTTTAAAAAACTTGTAGTCATATCTCAATCATTAAAAAATATATATTTAGAAAATGGGTTTTTGAATAATAAAAAAATTCAAGTAGCTCATGATGGTGCAGATGAAGTTTTAGATTTTGATAGTAAAATTGATCTTTTGGGGGGTGTAGATAAGCTTAAAGTTGGATATGTTGGGCATTTGTATAAAGGTAAAGGTATTGAGATTATTGCTGCAATAGCTGACAAAGTAAAAGACGATGTTGAATTTCATGTTATTGGAGGAAATGAAAAAGATATAAAAATTTGGAAAAACAATATTGTAAATAAAAATGTATTTTTTTATGGTTATGTTCCACATAAAAAAGTAGGCAATTACATAAACGCTTTAGATATATGTTTATTACCAAATCAAAAAGTGGTATTTGGATATGGCGCCAAAAGTACAGGAATGAATCTTTCAAAATTTACATCTCCTCTAAAAGTTTTTGAATATATGTCACATAAAAAACCTATAATTGCATCTGACTTACCAGTATTAAAAGAAGTACTTAACGAAAAAAATTCAATAATTGTAAAGTGCGATAATATAACTGAGTGGATAAATGCAATCGAAAAATTAAAAAGCTCAACAAGTAGAGAGATGATAGCAAAACAAGCCTTAAGTGATTTTTATAACTATACTTGGAAAAATAGAGCATCAAGATTGATGAGTAACATATGAGAAAAATTAATGGAGATAACCCAGGCAGCTTTTTAAATAGATTATTATATTTTTATCAATGCTTAAGAGATCATAGAAAAGGTAAAAATTCCTCATCGGAGATCTACAAACCAACTTTATCAATATCAAATCTCAATACTTTTTCTAAAACACCTTCAAGATTACTATGTGATGCATTTTGGAATTCAATAGATTATAAAAATTTAAGATTACAATTAAATTCTAATCTAAATATTTTTGATATTGGATGTGGATCGGGAATATATGGAAAGTTTCTAAAAAAAATAACTGATAAATATTTTTCAAGTTATACTGGATTAGATATTTATAAAAATCATAATTATCCTTCAGAGTTTAACCATATAACTTCCAAAGCAGAGAATATTAATCAATATATTAATAAAAAAACAAACTTTGTTATAAGTCAATCTGCTTTAGAGCATATTGAAAAAGATATTTATGTTATGGAAGAGGTGACAAAAAAACTTATTGAAAATGATAAGCCCTTTGTTCAAATACATATGGTGCCAGCGAGTAAGTGCTTATGGTTATATTTATGGCATGGTTATAGACAATATTCTAAAAAAAATTTGTCAAATATATTAAGCCAACTAAAAAAAGATTTTAATATAAACTCAGCAATTGTTCCAATTGGTGGAAGTAATTCTTTTTGGACTCACTTAAAATATATAACAATTCCTGTATATTTTAAAAAATTTATATTAAATGATAAACAGTTCAGATGGTATGATCAAAAAAATGTGGAAGAAAAAGTTGTTGAAAGTGTAAATAAAGAATTAGATTGTAATAAAGAAAAGCCAGTATTTTGGGCTCTTGTTGTAACTTCAAAAAATATAAATATTAAAAACAATATATTAAAAATTTTTTAAAAACTAATGATGTCTTTAATTAATTTGATTTAAATTGTAAAATTCTTAAATTAAAAAATATATTTATATAGTTTTAAAAAAGATTTAATGAAAATAGTACATATAATAAATAGCTTAAAAAAAGGTGGAGCAGAGGGAAATTTGTATCGTTTGTGTAAATTTCAAAAAAAAAAATATAAAAATAAAATTAATATCATAATTATAACATTAATAGATAATGGTTATTATGAATATGAACTCAAAAAAAAAGGAATAAAGATTCTATCATTGAGAATTAATGAAGAAAATAAAATATTTGATTTTATTAAAAAGATAACGAAACTTCGAAAATACATCAAAAAAATAAATCCAGATATAATTCAAAGTTGGATGTATCATTCAAATTTTCTTTCAATATTTATTCCTAAAAAATATCATAATAGGATATTTTGGAATATTAGACATTCTGAATTAAATCTGAGGATATCAAAAAAAATGACAATACTTCTATCAATCATTTGTGGGTTATTTTCAAGATTTGTTCCTAAAAAAATTATTTATTGCTCAGAAAAAAGCATAAAATTTCATGAAAATAATCAATATTATTGCAAAAAAAAGACAAGACTTATTGATAATGGATACAGTGATAAAACTTATTATCCATCAAGTAATTTACGTTTAAATTTTAGAAAAAAAAACAAAATTAAAAAAACAGATATCATCTTAGGATATGCAGGAAGATATGCAAAACAAAAAAATATAGAGTCTTTATTGAATGCATTTTCTAAAATAGTTAAAAATTATGAAAATGCACATTTATACATGGTTGGAAAAGAAATTAATTTACAAAATAAAGAATTAATTAATATTATTTCAGGATTAAATATAAAAGATAAGATTGTTTTATTAAATGAACAGAAAAATTTACTAGAATTCTATAATGGAATAGATTTATTAGTATTAACATCACATTCTGAGTCTTTCCCAAATGTAATTGCAGAGGCAATGCTTTGTTCAACGCCAGTTTTGGCAAGTAATGCTGGATGTTCAAAAAAAATTATTGATAAATATGGATTTGTTTTAAATAAGAATGATTATTTATCAATTACCAAAGGTTTGAAAAAATCTATAAATATTTTAGAAAATAAAAAAAGAAACTGGAAATTTTTAAAAAAAAATGTGCGTTCACAAATTAAAAAAAAATTTTCTATTGAAAAAATGGCTAATAGTTATTCAAAAAATTGGATTTCTTAATGGAAGTAGTATTTGTTTGCACAAAATCAATTACATTTAATACCTTCCTAAAATCACAAGCCATATATTTATCAAAAAAAGGCTTCAAGGTAAAAGTTGCATGCTCAGATATTAAAAATTTGAATTTTAAAAACAAGCTGAATCATACGATAGATTTTCCAACTAAATACACTGATTTAATAAATATTTTTAAATATGTTAAAATTTTTTTACAAATAAAAGAATTAATAAAAAAAAACAGAACAAGCATATTCTATTTGCATACACCTGTTGCGTCACATTTATTTAGATTGTTTGCTATTTTATATAGATTGAAGATTGTATACTTTGTTCATGGTTTTAGGTTTACATCTAAAACAAATTTTTTAAGGTCAATTTTCTTTAAAATTATTGAAAAAATTTTATCATTAAAAACTAATGTCTTTATTACAATAAATAATGAAGATTTTTACTACGCCAAACATAATTTGTTTACAAAAGTTCCCACCTATAAAATTAATGGAGTAGGTTTAGATTTGCATAAAAAACAATCTAATTTTCTTTTCAAAAAGAAAAATAAAATTCATAAAATTTTAGTTATAGGAGCTTATAAAAAATCAAAAGGTTATATTGATTTACTAAAGATAGCTGACTTATTAAAGAAACAAGATTTTAAAATAGAGTGCTATGGATACGGCAATCACAAAAAATTTCAGTTTATAAAAATTAAAAAAAAAATTAATAATATTTCTTTTAAAAAATTTGATGTTAATTTAAAATCAAGAATTAAAGATTATGATATATTACTTCATCTCAGTAAAAGAGAAGGATTACCAGTTTCTGTAATGGAATGTCTTGCTCAAGGATTACCAGTTATATGTAATAAAATAAGGGGTAATAGTGATTTAATCAAAGATGGATTTAATGGTTTTTTTGTAAGTTCATATAAGGATGTCCCTAATAAAATTTTATACCTTAGTTTAGAAAAAGAGATTTTTAATAGAATGAGAAATAATGCAATTAACTCAATAACAAAAAATTTTTCCAAAGAAAAAATTAATCAAACAATCTATAAGATAATAAAAAAGAATTTTAGAAATAGTAAATGATTTGTAGATTAGAAAACCCAAAATTTATTTTTAGAAAATTAAAAATTTCTGATTATGAAAATTTTAGTAAATTATTTTACCTATGTTTTAAAAAAAAAATCAGTTACGATTTCTATAAATGGAGATATTTTAACGATAGATTTTCTTTTTGTTATGGTGCTTTCGAGTCATCAAAATTGATCGCAAATGTTGGTATGAAATCAATGAAATTAAATACCAATAATAATGAAAGAGTCTTTTCTCGACATACAAGTATGGTATCCAGTAATTATAGGGGTAAAGGAATTTTTTCAACATTATTAGAAAAAGTAAAAAAAAATTTTTTAAATAAAACTAATCTTTTGATTATGTGGCCTAACAATAATAATTTTGCTAGTTTTGGAATTAAAAAAAACAGAATAATTAGAAAGAAGTATTATTTATACTTAACTTTAAATCATAAAACAAAAATTAAAAAAACATTTAATAATATTAATAATATTAATAATATTGATAAACTTAAAGTTTTTATTAAAGATAATAACAGCTTTTTTCTTAAAAATTTTGATTATTTTAAGAGCAGATATTTATTATATAAAGATAAAGAATATCTAATAAATAAATTTGAATTAAATAACTTTAAAAGCTTTTTTATATTGAAAAAAAATAAGAATAAATCTGGTTTTAATTATGTAATCCTTGATCATTTTGGATCAGAATATATTAAATCTACACATCTCTCCCAACTAATTAACAATAAAAGTAAAGTAATTTTTTGGTCAAAAACAAAAATCAATAAATCAAACCTCAAATTGATTAATCATATAAATCTGAATATTGGATTTGTAAAAAAAACCGATATAAGAAAACAAAAAGAGATGTTACTTAATAAAGAATTTATGTTGGGAGATACTGATAGCTTTATAACTATCTAATAAAATGAAAAATGAATTGATCAGAACTTTAGATATTCTAATTTCTATTTTATTGTTAGCTGTTTTACTTCCATTAATTATGTTAGTTTCAATATTAATATTAATTTTTGACGGAAAACCCATATTTTTTACACAGATTAGAATCGGCCAACACGGTAAGAAATTTACAATATTTAAATTTAGAACAATGGAAAATAATTCTCTAAAAAATGAGAATTTAAGACTTACTAAAATTGGAAAAATAATTCGAAGGTTGAGCTTTGATGAAATTCCTCAATTTTTTAATGTCTTAAATAATGATATGTCAATTGTTGGTCCAAGACCATTACCAGAAATTAATGAAAAAAAAATAAACAAAAATTTTAAAATAATAAGAAGAAAAATTCTTCCAGGCATAACTGGATTATCTCAAATAAATTATAGAGGTAAATACAGAAAATTAGATGATAAAGTTAAATTAGATATAAAATTCATTAATAGTTATTCTATATACAGTTACTTCAAAATCTTATTGAATACCCCTATTGCACTAATTATTAGATTGTTAAAAAATAAATCTTCAATTATTAAGTAGTAATCTTTAGCTAAAAAAATGTACAAAAATTTAATTTACAAAATTCTATTATTACCAAAGATTTTCAAGCTTATATTGATTATATTTCTAGATATATCAATAATAATTGCATGTTCTTATTTAGGATTGGCAATTAGGTTGGATGAATTTAATCTATTTAATTATAGTGATAAAATTTTAATTAATGTTCATTATTTTTTAATTCCTATAATTTCATATTTCCTATTCGCATTTTTTTTTAAATTTTATAGTTTATCCTTTAGATATTATAATTTAGGAAACGATCTGTTTTATGTTTTTCCTCTGCTTGGAATAATAATATTAATATTAAACATATTTTTTAATGAATACTTTTCTTATGGTTCTATAATAATAAGTATTATTTTGATTTCTTCTATTATAATAATTTCTCGAAAATTAATTTCAAAAATTTTTTTAATTCTTCAAAATAAATCAAAAATAAACTCTCTAATTATATGCAATTCTAAAAATTTACATAAAATTTATGAATATTTGAACGTGAATGATAAAATTTTAATTAAATCTTTAGTCCTTGAAGACCTAGAAAAAACAGATTTTTCAAAATATCGAAATTTTAAAATAAAAAACATTAAAAATATAAGTGAAATTTGTAAAAAATATAAAATAAAATCAATATATTCAGACAAAATTTATAAAAATGTAGAAAAAAAAATTTTCAAAAGAATTAAAATAAATATTTTACAAACAGATGATTTATATAAAAATTCAGAAATAGATGACAAGCAACAATTTGTAGATGAATATTTTAAATCACCCAACAAGATAAAAAATAAAAAACTAAGTTATTATAAAAATAAAATAATTTTAATTACAGGAGCTGGTGGAAGTATTGGAAAAAATTTATTTTTCGAAGTTCTTAATTTAAAACCAAAAAAAATTATTCTTGTTGAGCAAGATGAGTTGAAATTATTTAATTTAAAAAAAGAATATTATAATATTAAATTTAATTATGAAGCTCAAATTAATGTAAATTTTAAACTTGGAAATTTGTCGAATGATTACTTTTTAAAAAAAATATTTTTAGACGAAAAGAATATCGATTGTGTATTACATGCTGCTGCTTATAAGCATGTTGGATTAGGAGAAGAAAACACTTTAAGTTTTGTTAAAAATAACATTTTTGTTACATATAATTTAGCTAAAATATCAATACTACAAAATGTTAAAAAATTTATATTTATTAGTACAGACAAAGCAGTTAATCCCAAAAGTGTGATGGGTTATACAAAAAGTATTTGTGAAAAAATTTTAATCAATTTGAATAAGAAATATAATTTAAAAAATTTTTTTAAGATAGTACGTTTTGGGAATGTAATAAATTCTGATGGTTCTGTTTTGCCTATTTTTGAAAAACAAATTTTAAATGGTGGTCCACTTACTGTAACAAATAAAAACGTTTCAAGATTTTTTATGAGTATAAAAAATGCTTGTGAATTAGTTTTACATACTGTTGAGATTGATAAAAAAATAGGTTTATTTATTTTAGATATGGGAAAATCTTATAAAATTCTAGATATTGCAAAATCTATGATTGATTATTATTTAGAAAAAAAAAAAATAGTTACCAAACCTAAGATTGTATTTATTGGTTTGCAAAAAGGTGAAAAAATTTATGAAGAGTTGATTTTAGGAAAAAATTTAGAGAAAACCAAAATTAAAAATATTCTTACTGCAAATGAAAAAATAAATGTTGAAATAGATTATGATATTATAACAGCAAAGTTAAAAAGATTATATATTCAGAACAATGATAAGAAAATTTTATACTATTTAAAAAAATATGCTTAATATCTTATATAATTATATCTTTTTTGTTTTTATAATTTATTTTACATTAAAAATTAATAAGCATTACTTTAATTATGATAATTTAGTATATGTATCATCTTTATTTTTTCATTTATCTATAACATTAATTTATATTAACGTTTTCACCACAGGTGATTGGGATAATTATATACAAGTGCCTTTTATTGGAATTAATTATGGAGAATTTACCACTGCATCGTTCTTTTCATCCACTTTAGTAAAAAGTTTTTCTTTTTTTTTAAGCAAGTTACTTTTTCTTAATGCAGTTAATGAAATATTAGTTTTCTCTTTAATTTCTTTTTTTGGGATTATTCTTTTTGTTAATAATTTGATAAAATTAGGATTTGAAAAAAAACTAGCATATTTTTTATTATTTATTCCGAGCCTTCACTTTTGGACTGGTATACCTGGAAAAGACTCGTTAATATTACTTTTTCTTTCTTTCTTCTTTCATTTTTATATTGATAGAAAAATTTTTTTATCATTATTTTTTCTTTTTTTAGTTTTTTTAATAAGACCCCATATTGGTCTAATATTTTTCGTTTCGTTAATAATTGCTGAGTTTATTTCATTAAAAGGATTTTATAAAAAGCTAAGCATCCTCTTTTTTTCATGCATAACCTTTTATTTAATATTAACAGCAGAGCGTACAAGAGGTTTTTTTTTAAAGAGTGAGAATGTGTTATCAGATAATTTTTTTTTAAAGATTGCAAATCAACTAGTGAATATTGCTCAAAAGTATGGTTTATCTAATTCTACTTATGATGCTGGAAATATATTATCTAATATCTTTGCTTATGTTTTATTTCCTCTTGATTTTATTTTGAAACCTAACTCAATATTTATAGATATATTAATAATAGCTGAAATTATTTGTTTAATTTTTATAATTTTTTTAATTTTAAAAAATAGCAAAATCTCAATTATAGATAATAGATTAATCTATTTTTTATCTACTTGTCTTTTATTATATTTATTTATACTTCCACAAGTATTTTTTAATTATGGAATAAATGTTCGACAAAAATGGATGATACTCCCTTTCTTGATCTACTATAGTTTTCTGCTCAAAAATTTATTTGTTAAAATAAACAAAATATAAGTAATTAATAAAGTAAATATTAAAATTTTTATTGTCTCAAAAAGTAAATGAAAACTTTGTTTTTCT
>Ga0114997_10000660_pt1 | contig 28631 bp, 27 predicted proteins | sample ArcticOcean_MG_C_2_FD_87045 | JGI IMG/M metagenome (GOLD analysis project Ga0114997, IMG submission 87045) | Marine microbial communities from western Arctic Ocean - ArcticOcean_MG_CB4_136 | ecosystem: Environmental > Aquatic > Marine > Oceanic | place: Arctic Ocean: Canada Basin | collected... | reverse complement strand
ATGTCCTACTCTTCCGTGCCTTAAGACAAAGTACCATTGGCGCTGAAGGGCTTGACTTCCGAGTTCGGAATGGGATCGGGTATTACCCCTTCGCAATAATCACCAGGCACACACCATATACGAGTTAATATTAAACTTGTAAAGCAGTTTTTAATTAAAAAATGATTATTTTTCGTGTATTTATCTAGATAAGATGAATAAAAACAAACAGAGAAGAAATTTTATTAAAAAAAATTTAACCCTATTATTTTCTTTTTCATTTTTTAACTTAGGCTTAATTATTAATGATCTACAGATAAGAGTTTTAAAAAAGAAAAAAAATTTCATTTGGTATTTAAATGAAAAAGATTAATGATTTTTCAAAAATTTAAAGATTTTAACTTAAAGGACTTTCCAGTAATTATTTTTGGAAGTGGTCCCGCTGGTATCACGATTGCTCTGGAGCTTGAAAAAAAAAATATTTCTTCATTAATAATCGAAGCAGGTCAAGAAGAATATAGTGAAGAGTCGCAGGATTTTTATAGTGGTAAAATTATAGGTGATAATATCGCAAATCTTTCGTCCAGCAGATTAAGACAGTTTGGTGGAACATCTGGCCATTGGGGTGGCTGGTCAAAACCAATAGAAGATTATAACTTTAAAAGTTGGTCAATAACAAAAGAAGAGCTTGATAAATACTCAGACAAAACATGTTCAATACTTGATATTAAAAAAAAATTTAATAAAGCTGAACTAAATAAATACTTTAATCAAATCGAATTTCAATATTCGAAAGTAAGATTTGCAGATAAATATAAAGAACATATTAAAAAATCAAAAAACATTCACTTAATATTAAATTGTCAATTATCACATTTTGATGGAAAAAATAATAATATCGAAAGTGCAATTTGTATATCTAATAACTCTATTAAGAAAATAAAATCTAAACACTTTATTTTGGCATGTGGTGGTATAGAAAACTCAAGAATTTTATTATGGACAAAAGAAAAAAGTAAAGAATTAATAAATAATAATTTACCCATTGGTCAATACTGGATGAATCACCCATGGATTATTTCTGGTATAGGAGTCATAAATAAAAAAAAATTAAAAGAAAAATTAAATAATTCATTTATAGATTATGATGGACCTCTTCATTTTGCCGCCAAAGAAAATCTTTTAAATGAAAAAAATATATTAAGTGCGAGTATGTATATGAGTGCAAAAGATGATACAAAATTTTATAAAGAAATAATAAAAGATATTCTCTGCATCGCACCAGAGTATGGTAAAAAAATTGCACGTAGCGTATTTAAAAAAAATTTAAAATGTGGAAATATTTTTATGCAGATAGAAGAGCCACCAAATAAAAATAATAAAATTGTATTAGACTCTTTTAAAAAAGATAAGTTTAATATTCCACGGGTAAATTTGCATTATAAACAATCGAAGGAATCTCTTTATACTGCTAAAATATTTTTAGAAGAGTTTGCCAATCTATGTAGAACAGAGGATCTTGGAAGAGTTGCACTAAAAGAAAATATTTATAATCTCAGTACATTTGAAAATATGGGAGGATATCACCATTTAGGCGGTACGAGAATAGGAAATGACAAGTCAACTTCAGTTGTGAATTCAAACTTAAAAATGCACGATATAAACAATTTGTCAATTAGTGGTAGCTCAAACTTTCCAACTGGTGGGTGCACAAACCCTACTTACACAATTGTGCAAATGGCACTTAGATTAGCTACAAATTTAGCTAATGAAATTAATAAGTAAAAAAAGCAGTGTTTTAAAAAATAATTATCTTTTAAATAACTTTATATAATTATTTATATAAATAATTATCGCTAAAAAATACAATCCAGATGTTTGAAAGATTACTCTCGACATACTTGCTTTTATTAACAATTCTACTTCAGTCATTTTAAACATATAAGTTAAATAGATAAAAATGAAATTGAATATAAAAAAGTATAAAATAAATCTAATTAAATTCTTCACTGAATATTTATAAATTAAATAAACTAGGATAGGTAAAGAAATAACATATGTTGGACTCTGAGTTAAATAAATTATTATATAAAGAGTAATAGTTTTTAATTTATAAAGAATTAAAGAAAAATCTAAATAAATCGTTTTCTCCATTTCAAAATAACTTGGATTTAAATCCACATTATAATAGTTAAAAAGAAATACTCTTAATAAAAAAATAGAAGCTGATCCAAGAATTAGATATAATTTACAAATCTTAGAGAATTTGTAAGCAGCAATAAGAGAAAATAATAAAAAAAAAGAATAAAAAACACCTTCATTTTTAAACCAACAAAGAATGTTAATTATTCCTATTAATATTAAGACTAATGCAAAATCTCCCAAGTTGTTTTTTTTGTCGAAGATTAAGTAGCTTATTCTTGCAAAAAAAAGAATCGCAGAAAAAATTAAGACATCCTGCAAACCAGAAAATATGGCATAACTATAAGATAAAGAAATTAATAAAATTGAAAATATTACCTTTTCAAAAACATTTACTCTAAGGCAATTGGAAAAAGATATAATAGATAATAAATAGATAAAAACAAAAAAAATTCTACCTAAGTATTCATGAGTTCCGTGGGGAAATTTCCAAAAAAAAGACCAAAGATATGATCCTAAGTGTGGATAATCAGTAAAATTAAATTGTGATAAATCTTCAATTTTTTGACCCTGATAAAAATTTAATGTCTTAAAAATCCAATTAGTTTTGGCGTCCCAACTGAAATATATTTGGTCCGCTATATCAATCGAGATTAAAAAAATAAATAAAAATAATAATAAAAACAAATAGTCAATTTTTATTTTAGAAAAATTAATTTTTTTTAAGTTAATAAATGATAAAATTATTATCAAAAAAAAATAACCGTATAAGATATAATTTAATTTGACATTAAGAATTGATGCAAAAAATAATATATTGATAAAAAAAATAAGGTTAATTGACAGTTTGTCAATAAAAGTAAATTTTAAAGATCTCGAATAATAATTTTCATCAACCAATAAAGTTGGTAAAAAAAATATTGATAAAATGAATAAAATTTGGGTAATGATATAAAATATTTCAATCATTTAACATAATAGCATTGTCGATTATATGAGTCTAAAATTTCTAATTCATTTATATCAAATTGATTTTTTATAACAATTTTAATGTTATTAATTTTATTTTTTTCTAAATTTTTAATATCTAAAAAAATAGTTTTATAAATTACACTGTTTACTTTTAGTGTGTTATATGGAAATTTTATTCGTTGATGATTTTTTACTAACTCATTAAAGGGTTTATTGTAAATAATTTCTTTTTCATTAGTTCCATAACTTTTTGTATAAATTACTAAATTAGAATTAATATTCATAGAAGGTACTTTTAAATCAAAGTAAATTTCAGATAATCCTTCACCAAAACTTATAGTTTTTTCTGTGTAAAAATTATTTTCCTTTGGATAAAATACTAATTCAATTTGCTCTGGATAATTTAAAAGAATTTTATGATTTGAATTATTTTTAAGATTATTATCATATATTGGCCAATTAGAATTTGGAACCGAATCTTCATAGTTGTAAACTGCGGGATTAAAATTAAAATTAAATTTTTTTTTTAAATAAACCAGATAACCAACGGAGTCTTCGGAACAAAAACCACTGGCTTGAGATATTCTATTTTCATATGTAAGCTTAGTTACATTATAAGCTTTTCTAAATAAGTTTTGATTATAAATAAATATTAAAGTTAAAAAACTTATTAATAAAATACAAAAATTTTTTTTTATTTTTTTATTCAATTTTATGATCTTTTAATAATGTGTAATATTGTTCTTATAAGTGAATTTCTTAGATTATCCTAACATTAATAATAAAAATCTTTATTTGTGACAGTTTTTTTAATACTTCATCTACTAATTAAAAGTTTATTTCTTAGTTAAAGTGAATAATTTTTTTATTAATTTAACTTCATATCATTATTTAAATTTCAGTGAAACTTAACAAGTTTTATAATATAATAGAAGTTAATGAAAAAATTATTTAAGATAATTACTCTTTTATTTAAAAACTATTCACCTTTAAGAATTTACCAAATTATTGAATGTAACAATCATTTTTTAAGCGGACGAAGTTTGGAATTTGGCGCTTCAACAAATTATAAAAAAAATTTTTCTACTTTCGTTAAAGGTAAAAGTAAATTTTATTATTCAAACTTAGATAATTTTCAAAGTAAAAAAATCATACCACTTGATTTAACAAAAAAACTAAAAATTAAGTCTGACGAATATAATAATATTCTTATCTTCAATGTACTTGAGCATATTAACGACCACTCAATTACATTTAATGAAATTAAAAGAATATTAAAAAAAAATGGAAATCTTTTAGCATCAACACCTTTTTTATACCAGGTTCATGGAGCTCCAAGAGATTATTATAGATTTACTAAAGATTTTTTTTTAGAAAAGCTAAAAGAAATTGGTTTTAAAAAAATTAAAATTAAATACTTGGGCTATGGACCTTTTGTGGCTTGTTTTTCAATCATTCATTCATATATCAAATATCTACCATTAATTACTCATATAATTTTATTGATATGCTATTTAATAGATTTTATTTTACAATTATTTGTCAAAACAAGACTAAATGAAATTTACCCAATTGGAATTTTTGTTATAGCTAAAAAATAAATAATGAAAGTATTTTATTGGGCACCATTTTTTACTGAAATTGCAACTATTTCTGCGGTCATTAATTCTGCTAAAAGTCTTCTAAAATATTCTAAAAGTAATAAATATTCTGTAAGCATAATTAATGCCATTGGTGAATGGGATGAGCATCAAAGAACAGTTAATAAAAATATTAGTTTTAAAAAACTTTCAAAAAATAATTATGTAAAAAAAATACCCAAAGGTGGCTTTCTTAAAAGTAGATTTTCTTATTTATTTATATTTACTATAAGTTTTTTTAAATTATTAAAATTAATAAATTCAGAAAAGCCTGATTTTTTAATAATACACTTAATAACCTCCCTCCCGATTTTTGCCTCGATGTTTTTTAATAAAAAAACAAAAATTGTTCTAAGAATTTCTGGTCTTCCCAAATTAAATTTATTAAGATTTTATTTTTGGAAACTTTTTTCTAATAAAATTTACAAAATTACCTGTCCAACAAAGTCAACCTATGAATACATTTCACAAATGAACATATTTAAAAAAGAAAAAATATTTATTTTGAGAGACCCTGTTGTAAATATTAATGATTTTAAAAATAAAAAAAAAGAAAAAATTCAAAATAAAGCATTTTTTAATAAAAAAATTTTAATTGGTGTTGGTAGATTAACAAAACAAAAAAATTTTTCTTTTCTAATTTCGTCCTTTCAAAAAATATTACATAAATATCCTGATTATATTTTGATTATTCTAGGTGATGGCGAAGAAAAAAAGGCACTTGAAAATTTAACGGTTGACTTAAAAATAAACGATAAAGTTCATATTCTTGGTCATCAAAAAAATATATATAAATTTTTTAGTATATCTGAATGCTTTATTCTTTCTTCATTGTGGGAGGATCCTGGTTTTGTATTAATTGAAGCAGCATTAAGCAATGTTAATATAATTTCAAGTGATTGCCCCAATGGACCAAAAGAAATATTGAATAAAAACAGTCTTTTATTTTCAAATAATGATCAAACTGATTTTTTGGATAAATTTGATAAATTTATTAATATGAACCCTAAAGAATTATTTAATAATAGGCTTAATGCAAAAAAATATATTAAAAAATTCACACAGTTTCAACACTATAAAAAATTAAACAATATATTAAATTAAAATTTATATGAAAAAATTAGTAATTTGTATTTGTACATACAAAAGAAACAAAAGCTTAAAAGAGTGTTTAAAGAGCTTAGAAAAATTAAATAACCCTACAACAATTAAAATTGTAATTTTAGTAGTTGATAATACTAAAAATTATCAATCTTATGATTTAATAAAAAAAATAAAAAAAAATTTTAAATATAAAATTATTCAAATTAATGAAAATAAAAGAGGTGTTGTTCATGCTAGAAATAAAGCATTAAAAAAATTACAAAAATTAAATCCGGAATATGTTTCGTTTATTGATGATGATTGTACTGTTAATAAGTCTTGGCTGTTAAATATCTTTAAAATTATAAGAATAAGCAAAGCAGATATTGTAACAGGTCCACAAATATATTTTGAAGGGGGGAAAAAAATTAATTACACAAAATATTTTGAAAAAAAATATGATTTAAATATCGTAAAAGTAAAATGGGCCGCTACTAACAATGTTTTTTTTTCATATAATGTAATTAAAAATAAAAAATTAATTTTTGATAAATATCTAAATAAGTTTGGTATGGGCGAAGACCAGCTTTTTTTTTCTATTCTTAACCAAAAAGGCTTCCGAATATACTGGAGTAAAAATATAAAGGTTTATGAAAAAAATCACAATCATAGATCTAATATTTATTGGCTAATTATAAGAAGCTTTCGTCTTGGAGTACTAGGCCACTACATTGACAGAAGGTTACATGGTAACTTTTATGGGTATCTTACAAACTATCTTAAATCTATTATTTATTTTTTAAATATGTTTATATTTATTTTTACAATATATAATCAGAAGTCAAGAATTAATATTATAAATTTCTTATTTAGATTTTTAGGAAAACTAGTTGGTCCACTCATCTTTAATAAAATTGATTTTTTAAAAAATGACAATAAATAAAAATAAAATTTTTTATATTTATCTCTTCTCATACCTATCATTGTATTTAGGTTTTTTTTATGATGAGGATTTCGCTTTTGGCACAATAAAAGATTATATTGTTCATACACATGCTTCTAGTTTGATGGAACTAGATATTATAGGTACTTTTCTAAAATATGATTCTCTTGAGGGAGGAGTAATACCCCATTCGCCTATTTACATATTATATTTTATGTTCATACAAAATCTTTTTGGTGATGTTATGAGTAGATTGATAAATATGCACTTTATTTTATTAATACCGTACTTTGCTTACTTGTCTCTCAAATTAAAGTTTAATTTCAAAAAAAACGACCTTAGAAATTTGTTACCCCTAATTTTTTTTATTTCTCCTTATTTTCGAGCTGGGGCTCTTTGGATTGATGATAATGTAATTGGGTTAACCTTTCTTACTATTTCATTTTATTTTTATTTAAGATGTGAAAATAATAATAATAAAAGTTTGAATCTAATTTTTTTACATGTTTTATTTCTAGCTTTATCTGCTTATTTCAGACCTATTTACTGCTTTTTTGGTATCTATTTTTTTTTAAATTTTTACTCGCAACTACACTTAAAAAGAAAATTTTTTTACTACATTATTTTTAATATAATTTTAAGTGCACCTGCTTTTTATTTTATAATAATTTTAGGGCAAAATGAATGGTTTCGACCGTGGCTTTTTAGAGTTAACAACACAACTACTTTTTCTTTAGCTTTATCTGTAGTGTTTTTTTATTCTATACCGTTTATTTTTTGTAATTTTAGTAAGCTAAAACTAGTTATTTTTGACCAAAAAATAGTTTTTTTTTCAATAATTTACTTAATTCTTTTGTCATTAAACTTTAGTTTTAAAATGTCTTATTCTGGTGGTTTTTTTTACAGAATATCAAATCTATTATTCTCAAATAATTATTTGTTCTATTTTTTTTCATTTTTAAGTTTTTATTTTTTTTCCATAATTTTTAAGCATTTTCACGTTAAAAAATATCCCCATTTAGACCTAATATTAATAGGTACACTTATATTTATGGAAATAGATGGGATAATTTATCACGAAGCATATGACCCCTTTTTTTATATCTTATCTTTTATATTAATAAAAAATACTTTTTATTCTGAGGTTATTAAGAACTTATCACTTAAATCAACAAGTTATTTTTTTATATTTGGATTTTCTTTTTTTATGATGTCAATAATTAAAACTTACATCTAGATAAAAATTATTAATATTTTTTTTTGAGACACCGAGAGCTTTTGGTGGGAACAGTTGGTTACGCTCCAACTACCTCTCGAATGTCAATCGAGCACTCTACTATTGAGCTATGCTCCCTTTTTTAAAACAGAATATAATGCTGTATATGTTAAAATGTTAATACCTAGAATTATTATTAATACTTTTGTATTAGTGAAGTTATTAACTGAAATTAAAAATACAAATAAATTATAAATATTAATAATAATTCCAGTAAAAGTATTTATAACTCTATTATCAAATTTTAACTTTCTCTTTAGTTCTAGAAAAATTAGTTGATGTAAGTGCTTATTATCTGGTTCTGCAGGAGAAATTTTTTTTATTTTTTTTCTAATTATAGAAAATAAATTTTCATAAGCTGGGTACCATAATAAACATGCTACAAAGTAAGGAGATAAATTCCTGGATGTTTCCTCGTTAAATAAACCTTTATTTGAAAGTTCTATTAAAAAAATACCTATTATAAAAGATATTAAATAACTTCCATTGTCGCCAAGATAAGCTTTTCCAAAAAAATTAAAAAATAAAAAAACAATCAATGCTAATAATGTTACTTCTAGTACTGTTGTTTCAAAATTAAAATTAAATTGATGTTTTAAGTAAAGAATGCAAAGTATCACCATAATATAATAAACAGTTACAAGCGTATTAAGACCATCTAAGAAGTTTGTTCCATTAATAACTATTAATAAACAAAATATAGTAAATATTAATTTAAATTGATAAATTTCTAAAAAGCTGTCTATTAATTCTATTCTTACAGATCCAATAAGTATTTCTGAAATAAATAAAAATATACTTAAAATCAGTGTTTGAAAAATAATTCTTTTAGTCGGTGATTTTAAAATTTCTAGATCAGATAATACTCCTATTATAACCATTAATAATAAAAAGATTTTTAAAATACTGTATTCTGATGTTAAAAAAAATAAACACGATATTAAAACTAAAATGCCACCAGAAAAAGGAATATTATCACCTTGGTTTAGGAAGGATTTATGACTAAGGTTTTTACTTGGGTCTATAAAATAATTTTTTTTAATTAATAATTTATTTAATAAAATAAAAAAGATGAATAAAATTCCTAAAATTTCAGGGTAGCCCATTAATTTTAGACCATTTCTTTTTTTGCTAGCTTTAGATCACTTTCAATCATGTCTTTAACTAAATCAAAAAAAGTAAATTTTGGTTTAAATTTTAAAGCCTTAAAGGCTTTAGTCGCATCACCTAAAAGATAATTAACCTCATTTGGTCTAAAATATTTCTTATCAATTCTAACTATTATTTTTTTCTTTCCTTTGGATTTTGTATAGCCAATTTCATTTAAGCCTTTACCTGACCATAAAATATTTATTCCAAGAATTTTTGCAGCTACATTGATAAAATGTCTGACTGTGTACGTTTTTCCTGAAGCAATAACATAATCTTGAGGTTTCGGTTGTTGTAAAATTCTCCACTGCATTTCAACATAATCCTTTGCGTGTCCCCAATCTCTTTTTGCATTCAAATTACCTAAGTAAAGAGTTTCTTTTGAGCCAAGTTTTTTTTTTGTAAGAAATCTTGTGATTTTTCTTGTCACAAAAGTTTCACCTCTTCTAGGGCTTTCATGATTAAATAAAATTCCATTACATGCATACAGTCCATAAGACTCTCTGTAGACAGATGTCATCCAATAAGAGTAGATTTTAGCTACTCCATACGGAGATTTTGGATGAAATTTTGAATTTTCATTAAACTTTGTAACATTATACCTTTCGCCAAATAATTCTGACGTGCTTGCCTGATAAAATTTTATATTTTTCATTTTTAGAAATCTAATTGCTTCTAAAATTCTTAATGTTCCAATTCCTGACACTTCAGAAGTAAATTCTGGATTTTCAAAAGATACACCCACATGACTTTGTGCTCCTAAGTTATAAATTTCAGTGGGTCTAATTTTATGTATTATGTTGTATATACTGTTAGTGTCTGTCAAATCTCCATGGTGAAGAAAAAAATTAGTTTTATTATGAGGATCGACATATAAATGGTCAATTCGTGATGTGTTAAAACTAGATGATTTTCTTATAATTCCATGAACAATATATTTTTTTTTTAAAAGTAGCTCGGCTAAATAGGACCCGTCTTGTCCTGTTATTCCAGTTATTAATGCTACTTTTTTTTTCATTTTCTAAGTATAAATAATCTTAATATAGAAATTAATATTAAAAAACCATCTCTAAATTCCTTTACCTTTTTTTTTCCTGCTATTCTAGATCTTTCATGTGAAGGTAGTGTTGTCAATTTATACTTCATAAACTTAGCTTTTATCGGAAGTTCAACACAAAATGAAAAGTCATTGCTTCTAACTTTTAGTAATTTAAATGCTTTTGTGGAACCCATAACATAAGTAAATAATACATCTGAAATATTTAGTCTAAATAAAATATTACACATTAGGGTAAAAATTTGATTACCAATATAAGTCAAAATTGTATCATCATCACTACCAGCATTTTTTGCATATCTGGTATTAAAAACAAAATCATTGTCCTGATTCAATTTAGTTAACATTTTTTTTAAGTATTTTGGGTTAAATGCTCCATCGGCATTAAAGATGCAAAAATATTTAGTTTTAACAGAAAGTATTCCTTGTGAAAGAGCACTGCCATATCCATTTTTTTTTTGAAATATAATTTTGCATTTATATTTTTTTATTGAATTAAAAGTTAAAATGTCATCTTTAGGCATTACAATAATTTTTTTTACAGAAAATTTTTGTAGTTCACTTATTACTCTTGGTAAAGATTCTGACTCAAATTTAGCTGGAATTACTAATGTTATATCTTTCATGGAGAATCAATCTTTCTATAAGTAGATTTTTATTTTTTTTAACAAGGCAAAACTTGTAAGTCTTACCACGTAAAATAATGATATTAAAATATTATATTTTTCATAGCAATAATAAAGTCTAAACGAATCTAGTAATTTTTGAACTAAAGAAGAGGACAGTGAGTTTTTTGTCATTCTCCAAGATGAAAAATTTTTATCTAAACCTCTAAGTAATTTTTCTTTTTTTGATAATCTAAGCCATAATTCATAATCCTCTTTAGTTCTTAGAGAACAAAATTTATTTTTTAATATAGTTTTTTTTGAAATCATTACTGTGGATAATCCAATGTCACAACTCTTTAATAAATTTTTATAATTTAATTTTTTTTTAATTCTAAACTTTCCAATAATTTTTGAATATCTATCTATTATTGAATAACCTGTATGACTAAAATTTAATTTATTTTTTTTCATAAAATTAAATTGATTCAATAATTTATTTTTTTTCCACACATCGTCAGCATCACAAAAAGCAATATAATTTCCTTTGGCTTTCAAAACTCCTTTATTACGAGAATTACCAGGACCTAGATTATTTTTATTAATTAAAATTTTTTTATTTTTAATTTTTTTTAATACATTTTTTACAAATATTAATTCATTTTGGTTTACGTCATCATAAATCAAAATTATTTCAAAATTTTTATAAGATTGATTCATTATTGACTTAATTGTTTTTTCGAAAAATTTTTTTTTTTTAAAATAAGGTATGATAACACTAATAACAATTTTTTTTTCCATAGTTTATTTAAGTTATAAATTAAATACTTTTCTAAAATTTCTTAAAAACCTAGCTAAAAAAATTAAATAAACAAATATAATATTTTGACCATTGTCTATCCTAATTATAGTATTCTCTTTCAAATATTTTAAATAACTAAGCCTCGAAGATATTCCGCCACTTCTAAATTTTCCTAAAATTTCCTCTTTTTTTGTGGCCATGCCTTTTAATTTAAAATGTACAATCATTCTATAAAACAAATCATAATCAGAGGAATATTTGTATTTTAGGTTGTACAGTCCAACTTTTAACTGTGATTTTTTTTTTATAAAAAATCCTACTGAATGTGAAGTATAGAATCCAAAACTCCATTTTATTTTTTTTGGGTGATACCCATGTAGCAATTTATATTTATTTACACTTCCGAATAAAAAATCTAGTTCTTTATTTAAATTAAAATATTCATTAACAATTCTAAGTGCTTGTGGATAATAAATATCATCAGAGTTAAGAATTCCAATAATGTCTCCAGAGCATTTTCTGATTCCTTTATTCATGGCATCATAAAGTCCTTCATCTTTTTCACTAACCCAATATGCTATTTTATTTTTGTATTTTTTTATTATGTTAATCGTATTGTCTGTTGAACAACCATCAATTATAATATGTTCATAGTTTCTGTATGATTGTTTATCTAAACTTAATATACATTCCTCTAAAAAATTTTCTGAATTTTTTGTTACTGTAATAATGGAAATTTTATAATTTTTATTCAATTTAATAACTTTTATAAATCTTAATTATTATTTCTATAATACCAATCTAAAGTTTTATTTAAGCCCTCTGATAATGACACTTTTGGTTTCCAACCTAGTTTTTTTATTATTCTATTATCCAGTATCTTTCTTGGTGTTCCATCTGGATACTTTCTATTAAATTTTAATTTTGATTTATTATTTGTAGTTTTTGCAATTATCTGCGCTATTTTTTTTATACTATACTCATTATCACTTCCTATATTAATAACAGATTCTGTTTTTAAGTAATTAATCAAAAATTTATCTTTAAATATTTTTTTTTTGATTATAAAAAAAATTGCTGACGCTATATCATCAACGTACATTATTTCTCTTTTTGGACTGCCTGAGCCCCAAATTTCAACTTCTTTTTTTTTGTTTTTATTAGATTGTACAAACTTCTTAATTAATGCTGGTATAAAATGACTATTTTTTAAATCAAAATTATCATGTGGCCCGTATAAATTACATGGCATAACAGTTAGATATGAGGTGCCATATTGCTTATTAAAATACTCACAAGCTTTTAATCCAACAATCTTTGCTATTGCATATGCTTCATTAGTTTTTTCTAGTTGACCTGATAATAAATACTCTTCTTTTATTGGTTGTTTAGAATTCTTTGGGTAGATACATGAACTACCCAGATTAATTAAATGTTTAATCTTATGTTTATAGGCACTTTTAATTAAATTCATTTGTATTAAAATATTTTCATCTAAAAACTCAACAGGGTAATGAGAATTTGCCCAGATACCACCTACTTTACCCGCGCAATTAATTATTATATCAGGTTTTATTTTTTTTATAAATTTATCAACTTTTATTTGATCACATAAATTTAATTTATTTCTACTTATGGTAATTATATTTTTAAAATTTCGTTTTTTAAAAAAACTATATAAAGATGAACCTACCATACCATTATGACCAGGAAGAAAAATTTTAAGGTTTTTTAAGTTAATTTTCATTAATGAAATATTTTATAATCTTATATATAACACTTGTCATTAATTAATAGACTATAGATGTTATGGGTATTAATCTTTTTAAAATTAAAATGAATATATTTATCAAAAATACTAGATTACTAATAAATGAAGATATAAATTACTAAAATGAAAATTAATTTAATTATTTTTATATCAGAATTCAATCGAGGTGGTGCAGGAAATTCGCTCTTTAGACTATGCAAATATCTACCAAAAAACTTGTATAATATTAACGTTATCTGTTTAAATAAATGTGCCTATAAAAATGAATTAAAAGAAAATTTTATAAATGTTTATGAAATTTTTTCTAAAAAAACTTCTTTAGCTATGTTTGAGGTTAAAAATATTACAAAAAAAATAATCTCAAAAAAATACAAAAAAAATATTTTTATATCAAATATCTATTATTCTAATATTTTATCAATTATATTTTTAAGAACCCTTGAAATGAAAATCATATTAATAGAAAGAACGCCTTTTGAAGAACTATCAATTTATTTCGGTATTATAAATTTAATAAAAAAAAAAATTATGAAATTTCTTATAGGCTTCACCTATAAGTATGCCGATGTGTGTATCTCTAATTCAAAATACATCTCTAACCAATATAATAAAGTATATAATTTAAATTTTAAAACAATTTACCCACCTTCATTTATTAAAATCAATAATTTTAAAAAAAAAACTTTGCCTAAAAAAAAATTGTATCTTGGTACTGTTTGTAGATTATCTGAAGAAAAAGGTTTAAAGGATTTTTTAAATATCATTCCCAAAATGAAATTTGATTTAAAGTTTTTTATAATAGGAGATGGGCCTGATAAACAATGTCTAAAAAAAATAACTTCAAAACTTGGTATACAAAAAAAAATAGTTTTTTTAGGTTTTTTAAATACCAAACAAGTTTATAAGCAATTAAAAAAAGTTGATTTATTTATTAACTGTTCTTATTTTGAGGGGTTCCCCAATTCAGTTGTAGAAGCTTTAGGTGCTGGTGTTCCGGTAATGGCGTCACAGAGTTATGGTGGTATTAATGAAATTATAAAAAACAAAAATTTTGGATATATCTATAAAAATCAAGAGGATCTAATCAAAAATATAACAAGCTATAGTTTGGGACTTAAAAAATTTAATTTTACGAAAAAAACAATAAGCAAACATTTAAAAAAATTTTCAGTTGAGCATAATATAAAAAAATACTCTGATGTTTTTAAAGAGATTTAATTAAAGTTTTCTAATTTTTGAAGAACTTTACCTGTATCAATTTTTATTAAAAAAAGTTTACGCAATTGTAAAATTAAATTTTTGTAAAAAATTCAAAATGTATTTTAGACCCTTTTTATTATTACGGTAAATATCTAGAGTAATTCATTATTAACCATTTTAAATACGATTTGCTTAAATGCAACTTTAGGTGTCCATCCAAGTTTTTTTTTTATAAAATTGTTGTTCGCTGTATAACTTTTTATATCAATTTTTCTTTGGAATTTTTTAGTATTATATTTTAATCTATTTTTGTTTATCTTTAATAGTCTAAAAACTTCATATACAAAATCTCTAATGCTGTATTTTTTTCCTGAACCAATCACAAAATCTTTTGGTTTTTTTTGTTGTAACATAAGCCACATAACTCTCACATACTCCGGTGCCCAGCCCCAATCTCTATAAACATTAATATCTCCTAAATAAAGATTTAATGAATTATTTTTTTTCATTTTTAACGAAGTATCTATTATTTTTTTTGTAACAAAATGTTTAGACCTCAACGGTGACTCGTGATTAAATAAGATTCCACTGCAAGAATATAAATTATGTGCCTCTCGATAAATTTTCGACAGCCAAAATCCTGATGCTTTTGCAACACCATAGGGACTTTGTGGTTCAATTAATGAATTTTCACTATAATGATTTTTTTTGTTATTGCCAAAAATTTGGCCAGATGATGCATTAAATATTTTTATCCTTTTATTAATATCTTTGACCGACATAAGTATGTTCAAAATTCCTAGAGTGTTACTCTTTAAAGAAGTATCTGGTTGTTCAAATGACTTCACGACTGAAGAATCACCTGCAAAATAATAGATTTCTTTAATACTAATATCTTTCTTTATCAATTTACTTAAAAAATTTTTATTTAAAGCCGTTCCTTTAACAACACTTACTTTATTGAGTATTTTTAATCTCTTAAGTTTAGATAGATTTTTTAATGAATTATTTCTTGTTATTCCCACTACTTTATAATTCTTTGTAAGTAAAAAATGGGCTAAATATGATCCATCTTGACCACTAATCCCAAAAATTAATGCTGTCTTTTTTTTTATCATAATAGTTATTAAAATAGTTATTAAAATAGTTATTAAAATAGTTATTAAAATAGTTTGAAATTAAACATAATGTGTAATAGTTGTTTCTTAATTATTATACTTACAATAACAACATGAAATTAAAAGAAAAAAAATCTCTTATTAAGCTAATTGATAAATATCAGATTAAAGATTCAAGTAAATATCTTTTGTCACCAAATTCTTTTTCTAATGAAGACATAATCTGTGGAATAGAGATTCTTCTGTCAAAAAAAATTACCATGTCTACCTTAACAAAAAAATTTGAATATGCATTTGCTAAATATATTGGTGCAAAATACGCTCTAATGGTTAATTCTGGGTCTTCTGCAAATCTATTGTCAACTTTTGCACTAGTAAACCCTATGAAAAAAAACAAATTAAAAAGAGGAGATGAGTGCCTAATACCTTCTCTTTGTTGGTCAACTTCTTTGTGGCCAATTGTGCAAGCAGGTTTAGTTCCAAAATTTGTAGATATTTCACCAAACACATTAAATATTTCAATTGAAGAAATTGAGAAAAAAATTAATAAAAAAACTAAAGCAATTATGGCCGTTCATGTTTTGGGAAACTCAACTAATATGGATATGTTAAAAAATATTGTTAATAAAAATAAACTATACTTGATTGAAGATACTTGTGAATCACTAGGTTCAAAATATGGCAACAAATATTTAGGAAATTTTGGAAATTTTGGCACATACTCATTTTACTATTCTCATCAAATAACTAGTGGTGAAGGTGGCATGATTATTTGTAATGATAAAGATGATTATAAAATTATTCACTCTCTCAGAGCACACGGATGGGATCGGGGACTAAAAAATAATAAAAACAACTTTAACTTCATTAATTCTGGTTTTAATGTAAGACCAAATGAAATTTCAGCTGCAATTGGTTATAGTCAATTTAAAAGACTTAATAAGTTTAAAAAAATTAGATTCACAAATAGAAATAAAATTATTTCTTCATTAAAAAATTCAAATAGATGGAAAAATCAATTTACCTTTATAGAGCCAGCTAAAAAATTACAACCAAGCTGGTTCGGTTTGCCTATTTTAATAAATAAAGAACTTTTATCTAAAAAAAAAAAATTTTTACATTATTTAAATAAAAACGGAATTGAAACAAGGCCAATAATAAGTGGTAACTTTGTTAATCAAAAGTCAATAAAGTTGTACAATCTTAATCCTGATAAAACTAAATTTAAGGGAGCGCAAGAAATTGAGGACAGAGGTTTTTTTATTGGAATTCATATTGATTCAATTTCAGATAAAAAATTATTATTTATTCGGGACAAACTTTTAATGATAAATGAAATTTGATAAATTGAGGTGTGGTATTACGGGACATACGGGAATTTTAGGAAGAGAACTTATAAAAAAAAACAATGATCTTAAATTTATTAAATTTAAAGGTGACATTACTAAAAAAAAAGATATAAAAAAATGGCTACAAAATAATCCTGTTGATATTATTATTCACCTAGCTGCAATTGTTCCAACTAAGCTTGTTAATAAAAAATTTTCATATGCAAATAAAGTAAATTATATTGGTACTAAATTGCTGGTAGATGAAATAATTAAATATAAAAAAATAAGATGGCTATTTTATTCTTCAACTTCTCATGTTTATAAATTTACAAAAAATAAAATATCAGAGACCAATATAATCAAACCATCATCTAAATATGGATTAACTAAACTAAAGGGTGAAAATTATATAAAAAAAAAATTAAATAAAAAAATTTCTTTTTGTATTGGTAGAATATTTAGTTTTACAAGTGTCAATCAAATAAAAGATTATGTCATTCCAAGTATAATGTGCAAAGCAAAATCTAAAAAAAAACAAATTCTCTTTAAAAACACTAACCATCTGAGAGATTTTTTATGTGTCAGTGATATATGTAAGGCAATTAAGATTTTAATTGATAAAAAATCAACAGGTATTTACAATATAGGTTCAGGAAATAAAGTTTTAATCTCAGATATTATAAAATATATATTTACCAGATATAAAAAAAAATATTTTATCAAAAATACATTAAAACAGACATGTTTGGTTGCTAATAATTCAAAAATTAAAAAATTAAATTGGCAACCTACAAAAAATATTGAAGCAATAGTTAAAGAATTATTTTAATTTAGATTTAATAAAAAATAATTTTACCAATCCAAACAAGGATGCAAAAATTAAACTAATATTTACTGAACTCTCACCTCTCTTTCGATTAACAAATTTAGAGGAAACTTCATCTATTTTATAATTATTATTATGAAGAACAACTATAATTTCTGACAAAATAATAAATCCATCTCCAATATTGCCGCATTTTTGAATTATTTTTTTGGTTGATCTTTTAGAGTAAATTCTAAAACCATTTGTAAAATCATGTAAAAAAATTTGCAATAAATTTCTTGCTAAAAAGTTTGATAATCTAGAAAATATTCTTCTGGAAAAACTCCAATTTACTATTTCACTATTTTTTAAATATCGACTTGCTATTAATAAATCTAGTTTTTTTTTTCTAAAAATTTCAATATTATTTTTTAGTTCTTTTGGATCGTGAGAAAAGTCAGCATCCATTTCTATGAATATTTTATTTCTTTTATTTTTAAATGCTTTTTTTAAACCATAAATAATTGCTGAGCCTCTACCATATTTTTTTTTCCTATAAAAATATTTAGCTTTAATATTTTTATTAACTATTAATTTACCAATGTCATTTTTTTGTGAATCATCAATTATAAAAATACTGCACTTTTGAACATTTTTTTTTATTTCTTTTACAAGTTTTTCAATATTGTTTAGTTCATTATATGTTGGAATAATTATAGCTATGTTGTCCATATTATTTTATGCTTTCACTTAGATGACTATGTTTTTTCATAATTTCTTGAAAAGAACCATTGTCTACTACTTTTCCATTTTCCATAACATAAATTGAATCACAGTATTTAACTGTATTGTTTCTATGTGAGATAATAATCAAAGTTTTATCTTTCTTGTTTTGATAGATTTCATTTAAAATTTTATTTTCATTATCTATATCTAGTGAGCTGGTTGCTTCGTCTAAAACCATTATTTTTGGTTTATTATATAATGCTCTAGCAATACCAATTCTTTGCCTTTCTCCACCTGATAATTTTGCCCCTCTGTTTCCAACAAATGAATGTATATTATCTGGTAATGAATCGACTAAATTTTTCAGTTGTGCCATCTCAATAACTTCTACAAGCAAAAGTTCATCAACATCATCTTCATTAATCCCAAAAATAATATTATTTTTAATAGTATCATCTAATAAATAAATATTTTGCGGGACATATCCAATTTGTGTTTGCCAAATATTTCTTTTTTCCTCAATATTCTCACCATCGATTATAATTTGACCACTTTTTGGTTTCAATAGTCCTAAAATAATATCCACTAGTGTGCTTTTTCCTGCTCCTGACCTTCCTATTATTCCAACACTAGTTCCTTTTGATATCTCTATATTAACATCTTTTACAGCCTTAATTTCTGAACCTGCGTAATTATAAGAAACATTTTTAAATTTTATATTGTTGTTAAATTTTTTATTTACTCGCCTCTCGCTCTCAAGTTTATTATTTAAATTTTGTTTATTAAACAGATTTAATTTTTTTACCACTTCAACTATTAAATCAAATGGTTCTTGCATAAAGCGTATGTTTGTTAAAGAACTAGTTATTGAATTTAGCCCAGGTATTAATCTTATGGCAGATACAGCTAACAATGAAATTAATGGGATAATTGTTTCACTTGGTCTATTCATTAGTGTTAAGAAGACCGCAACAGAAGCAACCGAAGACAGTGCTGCTACCTCTAAAAAGAGTCTTGGTGATACACTAATAATATAAGCAAAAAAAGATATTTTTTCTATTTTAGCATTAATTTTTGAAAAAATTTTGATAAAATAATTTTCTCTATTTAAAATTTTAGTCTCTTTAATTGCACCAAGACCTTGTTCAACAATTATATTTTTTTTTCCTATTTCATCTGTTAAAATTTTACCTTTATCCTTTAAAATTTTTTTATACAAATAATAAAAAGTCATTAATGGAATTCCTAAAACTATTAGGGTAAATACTGAAATAAAAACGTCTGTAAAAATTAATAAAAAAAATATAGCTACTAAAATTGATGTTTCTTTTATTATGGTTATATAAGCTAAAATAAGTGTAAATGTACTACCGATATCATCTTGTACTGTTCTTATTACAATTCCTGGATTTAAATTTGAATGTTTATCATAGGGTAAATTAATATAGTATTTAAATATTTTATTTGTGAGTGAATATCTTAAATCTATTAAAAATTTTCCCTGGATATAAAATAAAAGCATTAAATATAAGTTCTTTACAATAAATACCAATCCTAATACAGACGCTCCAATTATTGCTATTTTTTCATTATTAGCTTCTAAAAAAAAATCAAATGAAATAAATGATGGTAAATAATTTTTTAGCGCGTTCACATCAGTTATCGCCATTGCAAAAAATGGTATTGAGCCAATTCCTACAACTTCAAATATTGTTGCAATTATACAGCCAAACAAAATTAAACATAATTTAAATAATTCTTTTTTATTAAAAAGTATTTTAATGTCTTTATAAATCATATTAATATTTTAATTTTCGGCAAAATGTTTTTGTCTACTTGTTAACCAAAAAATTTTTCTGTTAATTACTTGAATAAATTTTTTTGCTGACCCACCCTGTCCAAAAATAAATTTTTTTGTATTTTTTATTTTTCCCAGGTTGTTTATTACATTCAAAATTTTCTTCTCCTCAAATTTTAAATTTATTATGGAATTATTGTTTGCTCTATTTTTTTGTCTTTCACCCAAATTAATTGTTTTAACTCCATAAACAGGTGCCTCTCTTATTCCGGAACTTGAATTACCAATGATAAAATTGGAATTTTTGAGCAATGTTAAATAAAATTCAAATCTTAATGATGGTAAAATTTTTATATTTTTAAAGGTATTTAATTTTTTAATAAAATTTAATATAATTTTTGAAAAAGTGTCATTATTTGGAAAAATAACAACGTAGTTTTTTTTAGATTTAGTTAATACATTAAACAAAATATTGCATTGTTTTATTATATCCTTTTTCTTCAGGGTGGTAACAGGATGAAATAAAAATATAGAATAATTTTTAAAATTAATATTATATCTATTTAAAACCTCTTCTTGTGATGGCAAACTTTTACCAATCATAATATCAACCTCGGGTGACCCTATAACATAAATATTCTTCTTTATTTCGCCCATCCTTCTCAAAATATTTTTTGCTTTATCATTAGAAACAAAATGAACATGTGATAATTTTGTTGTTGCGTGCCTTATGGACTCATCTACGGTTCCAGATACTTCCCCACCTTCTATGTGAGAAATTAATATATTATTTAAGTTACAGTAGATTGAAGCAGCCAGCGTCTCAACTCTATCTCCATGTATTACTATTAAATTTGGATTGATAACTTTTAAAACTTTTCCCAAATATTTAACACTTCTAGATAGTATTGCATCCATACTGTCTTCCTTAGAGTGGTTCTTTATTTTGTAAATTTTGATGTCTCTAAAATCTTTTTCAATTTGTTTATATGTTGATCCATATTTTTTTATCAAGTGCATCCCTGTTATTATTATAATAGGTTGGAATTTTTTATTTTTTTTTGTAGCCGTGATAAGTGGTTTTAACTTTCCATAATCTGCTCTAGTTCCAGTTAAAAAAATAACTTTTTTTTTAAACATCATTTCTTCTTATAAAATTATCTTTTGAAATAAATCTTTTTGCTTTTTTTCCCAAAATTTTATTAAGCTGACTAGCTTTAAAATAGCCCGTTCCTGGTCTTTTTACCCATATATTTTTTTCTGAAAATTTTTCTCCACTCATTATATCTTTTATTGAGACCACAGATGAAAAAGCAAACTTAGCTGTTATTTTTTCAATTGAAGAAATTATTCTTGTACTACCGTTTGAATAAAAAATTTGGTTAGCAGATTCTTTTAACATCTTTAGTTCATTGGGGTCCATTGAACAAATAATATCTGGTCCTAATCTTTTTTTGGTATCAGTAAAATGTTTTTCAATTATTAAAGCGCCTTTGGCCATTGCAGAAATTGCTGGTATTATACCTTTTGCATGGTCTGAATAACCAATTATTACGTTAGGAAATTTTTTTTTTAATACATTAATAAAATCTAAATTGAGTTTTTTAATATTTGCAGGATATTCACTAATACAATGTAACAGTGCAAAATTTGCTTTTTTTTTTTTTAAAACATCCACTGATTTTTTTATAGATTTGATATCATTCATGCCAGTGCTTAAAATTATAGGTTTCTTAAAATTTGCTATTTTCTTAATTAACGGAATATTATTGCATTCTCCTGATCCAATTTTAAAAGCCTTAATATTAATTTTATTTAATTGTTTGGCTGCTTCTAAAGAGAATGGAGTGCTTAAATATACCAATTTTTTTTTTTCAACATATTTTTTCAATTTTTTTTCATCCTCAAATGACATTAAGGTTTTTTCTATAACATCGTAAATTGAAGAGTCTGCGTTTGCTGGTTTAATTTTTTTAGCCTCAGGTATCATTTCTTTATCTAAAATATGTCTTTGATTTTTAATTGCATCAGCTCCGGATTTGTATGCTAAGTCTACCATTTTTTTTGCTAATTTAAGCGAACCATTATGATTAATACCCAATTCACAAATAATAAATGGTTTAAATTTTTCACCAATTTTTTTATCGCCGATTCTTAAAAAATTTTTCATATAATTTTGTTAATTACTAGAATTAATATCTTATAAGGTATTTATTTGCTAAATAATAACATACTTTCCTTTACTGTTCACTAATTGAACAATATAATATTTATAATAAAAATTATGAACAAAAAACAAAATTATTTAGATATTTTAAGATCAATTGAAAAAAAGCCCCACTTGACACAAAGAAAAATGGCTTCTAACCTTGGATTTAGTCTTGGCAAACTAAGTTATTGTCTAAAAAGTCTTCAACAAAAAGGTTTAGTCAAAATGAGTAATTTTAGCAAAAGTAAAACAAAAATAAAATATATATACAAACTAACTCCTTATGGAATCGCTAAAAAAACTACACTCACAATAAATTTTATGAAAAGAAAAATAAAAGAATATGAAGAACTTAAAAGTGAACTAAAAAAAAATTAATATTAAAATATTAACAATTAATTAATCTTATAAAATTTACTATTTATTATTGTAAATCTTTCCTAAATACGCATTAAGAAACTTTTGATTTTTTACTAAATAGCTCATTACAGTATTTCTTATAAAAATCATAAAAGGGTTTGATAGGTGAAAAACAAAATTATTAAATTTAGATCTTCTATTAATCTTTTTAATTCTTTTTGATATTTTTTTTAAAAATCTATCCCCATCATTTTCAAACATTTCATATAGGTCATATGCAGCTTCTATCGATTGTGCCGCACCTTGAGCAAAAGCTGGGGGCAAAGTAAAAAACGCATCACCAATTATAAATATTTTTTCATGTTTTTTTTCACAAATTCTATTACTTATAAATATTGGAAAAGATTTTATATTCTTAATGTTGTCTAAAATGTTTGATTCGATTTGATTTGATAATTCTTTTAAAATTGATGATAAAAAATTACTATTATCAAATAATGAGTAATTATCTAATTCATTTTTTGTAAGGTTTTTTCTTAATATAGTGATAAAATTAAGTTCACTGCTTTCATCGACTGGGTATATGACCGAATGTAAATTAGAACCTAATAATAATGATATATTTTTGAAATCAATATGACTAATATTTTTTTTATCAATAGTTCCTCTTACTGCGATTGAATTAAAATATTTATTCTTAATATTTCTTTTGGCAACTAATGATTTGGTTGATGAAAAAACGCCATCAGAAATAATAAGATAATCACACTCAACCATTAAATCATCTTCCGTGGTTAATTTTATTATTCCTTTTTGTTCGTCTATTTGCTTAATCACTTTACTATATTGAATAAGATTTACTGGAAGTTTGTCTTTTAAAAACTCTATTAAAATAGATCTTTGCAGTGTTGTGTATTTTACATCTTCTGTATTAAATCCTGAAATATTTAAATCACATATTTTTTTTTTATCTTTTAAAGAATAAAAATCTAATTTTTTTGGATTAAATTTTGTTAACGGATTTAAATTTTTAAACCCAATCTTATTGAGCAATTTAACGCTATTAACTGAAAGTTGTACTCCATAACCTTTTTCTATATTAATAGAATTGTTTTTTTCATAAATTTTAATATCATAGTTTTTACTCTGCCTTAATAAATTAGCAAAAAATAAACCTGAAATTCCAGCTCCTATTATTGCAATTTTCTTCATAATGTATTCTCAGCAGATAAAAAAATTTTCTTAGTAAAAGTTGGTAACATATAATTTTTTAAATTTTTTTTTGAAACCCATAATCCATTTTCTGGTTTTTTTTTAGTTTTTAAAAAATTTATTGATATATTCATGTTTATATTAGACATTCTTAAATTTAATTTATTATTATATTTTAGCAAAAATTTAGATTTAGTAATTTCTTTCATTGGAAAAATAAGTAAATTTTTTAAAAATCTGAATCTGTTATTTTTTATTAATAAAATTTTATCATTTTTTTTATATAATGTTGCTAGATAAAATTTATTGATTATTTTTTTTTTCTTTTTTATAAGTTTAAAATCTTTCTTCTTATAGGACAGGCAATGTTTCGTGATTGGACACCTTTCACAATATGGATTTTTTGGCTTACAAACTAATGCCCCTAATTCCATTAAAGCTTGGACGTAATCACTTGATCTATTAACTTTTCCAAAAATTTTTTTAAGTTTATGTAGGTTTTTTTTTTTTATTTGCCACTCTGTTTTTAAATTCAAAATACGCTTTAAAACTCTCTCTATGTTCCCGTCCAATGGAATAATAGGCTTATTAAATGCAATGGCTAAAATTGCACTAGCTGTATAATCCCCGATTCCAGGTAGTTTTTTTAATTCATCAAAATTATTGGGTAATCTTCCTTCATAATTTTTAAGAATAATATTTGCACTTTTTTTTAAATTTTTTGCTCTTGAATAATAGCCTAATCCTTGCCAGTGTTTCAAAAGTTTACTTTCACTAATTGCAGCAAGTGACCTAAGATTTGGTACATTTTTTAAAAAATTTATAAAATATGGAATAACTGTTGTTACTTGAGTTTGCTGAAGCATAAACTCACTTACGATTGTGTAATATTCTTTTCTTTTTACTGAGCATTTATTTCTCCACGGTAAAGATCTTTTATTATTATCATACCAATAAAGAATTTTTTTTGTTATCATTGTTATATTAATATGTTTTATAAAAATAATACTAAGCAGAGACATAAAATTATTCAAGGGTTAAGGTCCTTTAAAGACACTTTGCCAATAAACATTAAAAAAATAATTAAAAAAAAAGGTCACATATTCTCTGAAACACTAAATAATTGGAAATATATAGTGGGTGATAAACTTTTTAAAATTTGTTACCCAAAATCATTCAAAAATTCTAATAAATTTGGAATGAGTACCTTACATATAATGGTAAAAAGAGGACATGAAGTTGAATTAGAATACTCAAAAAAACTAATAATGGACAAAATGAATGGTTACTTTGGACATATGGTTGTTGAAAAATTAAAACTAATCAGCTTTGACAACAGTTTAACTAATTTTGCTAAGGATGATAATCGCAAACTTAGTTCAGGTACTAACATAAATAAGAAATTTATAAATAAAATTGTTGATATTAAAAATGATAAGATTAAGAAGTCACTAATGGAATTAAGCAAATTTTTTAAAGGAAAATGAAAAAAACATTTTTATCTATATTTATTTTACTACTAGCCTTTAACGCAAAAGGAATAGCGGATAATTTGACCTCTGTTAAGAGAATTGTTGAGGGAAACAAAAATGCAAAAGTAACTATTATTACGTTTGAATCTTTAACATGTGGTCACTGTGCAGATTTCCACAAAAATGTTTACCCGGAGCTAAAAAGAGAATTTATTGATACTGGTTTAGTTAAGATCGAGTTTAGACATTTTCCTTTGGATATGGCAGCTTTTAATGCTTCAAAAATTTCTCAATGTACTAATAATGGAAATTCAAAAATGCTCCACTTCTTATATTCGAATCAAGAAAAATGGGTAAAAGGTCAAAAGGTCGAAGAGATAAATAAAAGTCTAAAAATACTATTAAAAAACAAATATCCCTCTTTAGATTTTGAAAAATGTATAAATGATAAAGTTGTAGAAGATCATATTTTAAATGATCGCATAGAAGGGGTACAAAAATTTAAAGTAAATGCTACTCCTACGATAATAATTAACAATAAAAAGTTTGATAAACCATTAAACTATAAAAATTTAAAAAAATTTATCAAAAAACTGATATAACTTGATATAACTCTATGAATGGAATTTAAAAAAATTCAGCTTAATGGATTTAAATCATTTGCAGAAAAAACTAATTTTTTAATTGAGCGGGGTCTAACAGGAATAGTGGGTCCAAATGGATGTGGAAAATCTAACATAGTTGAATCTTTAAGATGGTGTATGGGGGAAACTTCTGCGAAAAGTTTGCGTGGATCTGGGATGGAAGATGTTATTTTTTCAGGAACTTCAAATAAATCATCTAAAAATATTGCCGAAGTATCAATTAGCATAAGTAATGAAAATAATACTGGACCTGCACCATACAAGAATATTGAAGAGGTAGAAATCAGAAGAAAAATAGAAAAAGACAAGGGCTCAAAATTTTATATAAACAATAAAGAGGTTAGAGCAAGAGATGCTCAAATGTTTTTTGCAGATTTATCTACTGGAGCACATTCTCCTTCAATGATTAGTCAGGGTCGTATAGGAGCACTAGTAACCTCAAAACCAGCAGACAGAAGAACCATTTTAGAAGAGGCAGCAGGTATTGCTGGACTACATGTCCGTAGACATGAAGCTGAGTTGCGATTAAGTGCTGCCGAAAATAACCTAAAAAGAGCAGATGAACTTAGAAGGCAGCAAGAAAAACAATTAACAAATCTACAAAAACAAGCTCAAGAAGCGACTAAATATAAAGCAATTTCTGAAGAAATAAAAAAGATAGAAGCAGGACTATACTATTTAAAGCTTAAAGATATTGACCATGAGATAAAATTAGAAGATGAAATTAACAAGGAAGCAGAAGGTGGTGTAGGTGAATTTAATGTTCAAATAAATCAATTTGAAAATTCAATTAAAAATGAAACAAATCAAGTCACTCCATTACGAGAAAAAAATATTGAAAATTTATCAAAAATACAACGGTTAAATTTAGAATTGCAGAGTTTAGATGAAGAAAATATAAGAACAAAAGATGAAATAGAAAGTATAAAAAAATCTTTAAAAACAATCGAAGAAGACACTGATAGAGAAAAAGGCATTGTAATAGACGCAAATTCAAATGAAAAAAGATTAAAAGAAGAAAGAGGTGAATTAATAGAAATAGATTCTAAGTATTTTGAAACTGAAAAAATATCTAATGAAGATTTAGATTCTAAAAAAAATAGATTAAATATCGAGATAGATAAAGTTAAAGAATTAATAAATACTCAAAAAAATGATGAAGCAATAACCCTTCTTGATAATTTTAAAATAATTATAGAAAAATATGCAGATAGTTTTAGTAAAAATCAATCTGTTAAAAAAGAGTCAATTAAAAGAAAAGAAAGAGTTAATGCTATAGAAAAAGAAATTGAGAGTTGGAAAAATTTACTTATAAATTCAGAGAAGATGGTAAATGAATTAAATGATAGAAAAAAAAAATTATTAAAACAATTAGATGATCTTGAAAAACAGCCACAAATACAAGCTGAAAAAAAAGGTAAAATATCTGAAGGATTAAGAATTTCTGAACATGAAAAAATTGAAAATGAAACCACAATAAAAGATGTGGATAAAAAAATCGATTCTTTAAGGTTTCAATTGAATGAGACCCAAGAAAAATCTATTCAAATAAGAGAAAGAAAAGCAAGCTCAGCCGCAACCATTGATGGTCTTAAAAAAAGAAGAGGTGATCTTTTAGAAAGAATCAATACAGAGCTCAATCTTAATGAAAATAATATACTTTTAAATTCTAATCTAAATATAGAACTAGATTTACCTGACACTGTAACTCAAGAAGAGCAACTTGATGAAAAAAAAAGAATGAGAGAAAAGTTGGGATCTGTAAATTTACGTGCTGATGAAGAAACAAATAAATATAAAATAGAAATAGCAAAAATGGAAAAAGATAGACAAGACTTATCTGTTGCTATTGTTAAACTCAAAGAAAGTATTAACGAATTAAATCAAAAAGGCAGAGTCAGACTTTTAGAAGCCTTCGAAAAAGTTAATAGAAAATTTAATGAAGTTTACACAAAATTATTTAATGGTGGAAGCGCTAAACTAGAATTAGTAGATTCTGATGATCCACTTGAAGCCGGACTTGAAATGCTTGTTAGCCCTCCAGGTAAAAGGTTGCAGTCTATAACTTTGTTATCAGGGGGTGAACAAGCTTTAACGGCATTATCATTAATTTTTGCGGTTTTTTTAACAAACCCTTCTCCTATTTGTGTTCTTGATGAAGTTGACGCTCCATTGGATGATGCGAACGTAACTAGATTTTGTAACTTACTTGAGGAATTGACCAACATAACTAATACTCGATTTATAATAGTTACTCATCATGCGTTAACTATGTCCAAAATGAATAGACTGTATGGAGTAACAATGCCAGAGAAAGGTATTAGCCAATTAGTTGCT
>Ga0114997_10000656_pt1 | contig 28693 bp, 25 predicted proteins | sample ArcticOcean_MG_C_2_FD_87045 | JGI IMG/M metagenome (GOLD analysis project Ga0114997, IMG submission 87045) | Marine microbial communities from western Arctic Ocean - ArcticOcean_MG_CB4_136 | ecosystem: Environmental > Aquatic > Marine > Oceanic | place: Arctic Ocean: Canada Basin | collected... | reverse complement strand
TTTTTATTTTTTTTTAATTAATTATTTTTTTTTTTTTTTTTTTTTTTTTTAAATTTTTAATTATTAATTTAGGTAAATCAGTACTTCCAAGAAATAAACCTATCATTTTATTTTGTAAACGGAGTGCAAATTGGACGTTTTTTATCTTTGTTAATAAATTCAATTACATCACAGACTAAAGAATTATCTTTATAATTTCCATTAATCTTACTCAGGTTTTCATTTAATTTTTCTGTTTTAAAAATTTCTTTATAAGCTTCAGAAAGAGAGAGAATATCTTGATTGGGAATTTCTAACCTTCTAAGCCCAATTAAATTTATGCCTTGGAGGTAGTTTCTATTGCCTAGTGAAAGACCGTAAGGAATTACATCATTAAGAACCCCTGTCATTCCACCTATCATTGCCATTTTTCCGATTCTAGTAAATTGCTGAACAGCAGAGTTGCCACCAATAATAACGCCATCCTCTATTTGGGCGTGACCTGCAACTGCAACATTGTTTGCTATAATAACTTTATTTGCAATTATACAGTCATGAGCTATATGAGAAGAAATCATGAATAAACAATTGTTACCAATAATTGTTTTTCCACCACCACCAGCAGTACCTGTATTTATTGTAGCATATTCTCTTATTGTATTATTATTTCCAATAATAAGTTTGCTATACTCACCAATGTATTTTAGATCTTGTGGGTCACCTCCAATTGATGCAAAAGGATAAATTTTATTTTCTTTGCCTATGATTGTGTTTCCAGAAATATTAACGTGTGAATGAATTATGTTATTTTTTCCAATTACAACATTAGGACCTATTATGGAATATGGTCCAATTTCAACAGTAGAGTCTATTTTAGCTTTATTGTTAATGATTGCAGTTTTGTGTATCATTTATTATCTTTCACGAAGTTTTTTAAATCTTTTGCAGGATATCCCATTACCCTTGAATTATCTGGAATATTTTTTATCACACCACTACCTCCACCTATTTGAACGTTACTGCCAATTTTTAAATGCCCAGAAATTCCAGCTTGACCACCAATCATAACATTATTTCCTAAAGTTGAACTTCCAGCAAAACCAACTTGTCCTGCAATAATACAATTATTTCCAATCTTATTATTGTGAGCTATGTGGACCTGGTTATCTAAATATGTATTTTTTCCAATAATTGTATTTGATAAAGAGCCCCTATCTATAGTGGAAGAGCAACCAATTTCACAATTGTCCTCAATTATAACCATTCCTATATGAGGATATTTAGTATTTTTCTCATTATTTGGAAAAAAACCAAAACCTTTTTTTCCAATTACACAACCATCCAAAATACTAACGTTATTTTTAATAATAGTGTTTCTTAAAATAACATTTGAACCAATTGAACAATTGTCACCAATAATTACATTACTTTCAATAATTGAATTATGACCAATTAAACAGTTTTTTCCAATATTTACATTTAGACCAATCAAAACGTTATTTCCAAATATAACTTTTTCTTTGAAAGGAATTATATTGATATCTTTAACTTTATTGTCAAAATTATCAGATATAGCATCGGGGTAAAAAGTATTAGTAATTTTAGCAGTAGTAATTAATACATTGTCAGCAATAATTGGATTACAATTCTTTGGTAATATGTGTGCTAAAGTTTTTGTAGTAATACAAAAAACTGCACTCGTATTAGAAGCTAATTTTTCATATTTTTTAGAATGAAAAAAAGTAATATCGGTTTTATCTGCTGATACAAGATCTTTAATGTCCGAAATTTTAATTTTAAGATAATTGTTAGAGTTTTTAAGGTCGCTTAATTTTAGCAAGTTTTGAATTTCAAATGGACCTTTATTAATAAAAAATGGATTATGCATTAATTAGCTTTTACCAAAACTCTAATTAATTGCTCATCAAGATTTATTACTGATTATTTTCTATCAACAATTGTTGCTGACCATTGTGCATCTGCCATTTTTTTTCCATCTACAAATGCTTCACCCTTATATTTCCAAACTCTACCGTGTGACCTTGTTGCTTCAATGTTTAGTTCTAATCTGCAATTAGGTATTACTGGATTTCTAAATCTAGCTTTTTCAATTCCCATTAGAAATACTAATTTATTTTCATAGGTTGATTTATCAATACCATGCGCCGTAAGGGCTGCAGCTGCTTGACCAAACGCTTCTACAATTAATACACCAGGCATTACTGGGTTTCCCGGGAAATGACCTTGAACAAAAAAACTATTTTTTTTAACATTTACAATTGCTTTAGCAGAAAAAAGTTTTTTGATATCAAGTAGCTCATCTATTAAAAGCATTGGTTCTCTATGGGGCAATAAATTGAGGATTTGTTTTTTATCTAATGTATCAGACATTACTTAATGACTATTTTTTTATGTTTGGTATTTAGAATTTTCAAAACTTGACTAGTAATATCAGATTCAGTAATACCAATAACTATAGCTTTTTTTTGAAAAATAATAGATATTGAATTATCACTAGCATATTTTGTTAGAATAGGTTGTATTAAATTTAATAAATCTTTAGTTGCTTTAATTCTTTTTTCAGATAATGATTTTGTGCTGGCGTTTCGTTCTTTTTGATAATTGTTAGCTTTTTTTCTTAATACAGATAATTTTTTATCAAATTCTTCCTTACTAATTACATTTTTTTGAGTAACAATAGCAGATTCTCCTTTTTTAAGCTCTTCTTCAATTTTCTTTAATTCTTCTAATTTTTTTTTATGCATTTTCGAAAGTTCAAAAGAAATTTGTTTTCCTGCTACAGAAGTATTTACTAGAAGATCCATGTCTACATAAACATATTTTTCATTCGCATTTAACACTGTTAATTTAAAGAAAAATAATAAAATTAATATTATTTTAAAAAAAAAATTCATTAAAATGAAGTACCAAGATTAAATCTAAATCCTTCAGTTATGTCACCAGAATCTTTAGTAATTGCTTGAGCTAAACTAAAACTTAACGGACCTACGGGTGTAAACCAATCAATACCAACTCCTACAGCTGATCTTATTGTGCCGTTATCTTTAACAGAACTACTATAATCGACCCCCCATAGTGTAGCGGCATCAAAAAAAATTTTAAAATCAGTCATTTCACTTTCCGGAAATAAATTTGGAAGTGTTGTACTTACGTTAACAATAGCTGAAAAATTACCCCCAACAAAATCGTTATTATCTTTAGGACCAACTTTTCCTTTTTCAAATCCTCTTAATTTTCTTTCTGGTATGAATAATCTTTTCGAAACTCTAACATCTTTATTATTTAAGCTATTAACCGCTGATGTTGTAAATGTTAAATTTGAAATCATTCCATTGTATAATTCTTGATATCTACTAACTTCATATTCGTTTCGTAATTCATAAGTATCTGCAATTAATGGTAGTGTTTGGGTAAATTTACTTCTAAAACCTTCGGTAGCTTTGTAATATTTATTTCTTTTGTCATAATCAAGAACATATCTCAAATTTGTTTCGAAATAATTACCTTGTTGTTTTTTCAAGTTTGATGAAGCTTTTGAGGAAGTTTTAAGTTCTTCATAGTTAATTTCAATAGTAGGATATAAAAATAAATTCTCATATTTTTCAAAATTTGAACCAAAAGACACTCCGATATTAGAAGTTTCATAACCTGAAGCACTCATTCTGTCCGTATTTGTACTATTTAAAACTGTAAATAATGAATTATTTGAATTTTTAAAGTTTGGGTCTTCAAAAGAAAGCTCTCCTTTAACTGAATTTTTTGCAAGTTGTAAGTTTGCATTAACTTTAACACCCATTCCTATGTAATTATTCTCTTTAACTCCAATTTGAATAGTACTTCCACTAGATCCTATACCAGCACCAGCAGAAATTTCTCCAGTAGCTTTCTCAACTACTTCGATTTCTACAATTTTTAAATTATCAGTTGATCCATCTAAAACTGTATATTTAACTGATTCAAAAATTCCCCTACCCTTTATTCTATTTATAGATTTATTATGAAGAATTTCATTAAATGCATCACCTTCATCAACTAATAATGAGTTTCTGATTACATTTTCTCTAGTTATAGAATTTCCAATTATATTAATTTTTTCTACATAATTTTTTTGTGATTCAGTGATTACAAAATTTAAATTAAGTTTATTTTCACCTTCAATATTTTCTTCTACTTTTGCATTAATAAATTCATATTGTTGGCCTAAAGCAATTTTATCAATCTCATTAAGAATTTTATCAATTTTATTAAGAGAATAAGTTGTATTTTTTAAATCATTAAATGTATTAGATATATCTATAAAATTTTGACTGTCATAATCATTTGGTAGGGTAATTTTCAAATCATTAAAAATAAATTTTTTACCTGCATTAATATTATATGTTAATTCAAAATTTTGGTTATCAACAAATTTAGCTGTTGAGGATTCAATACTTGCTTTATAATAACCATTATCTTTATAGAAGTTAAGCAAAAGTCTTTCATCAAATTTTATTTGATTTTGATTTAGATATTTTTTACTAGATAAAAATTTCCAAAATTTGCTTTCTTCAGAAACAATAACTTGCCTTAATTGTCGGTTTTTAAATTTTTTATTTCCAATAAATTTTATTTTTTTGATTAATGCTTTTTCACCTAGGTTAATATTATAAATTAAATCTATAGTATTGTTATCATTTTCCTTTATCGAGGATTTAACATCAGATAAATAAAAACCAGAAAGTCTTAATGAGTTTTTAATATTTTGTAAGTCCTTCTTTGCAATAAATTCAACGTATGAACTTTTATTAATTAAACTTAAGGTATCATAAATTTCTTTTTCAAGACTTTTTTTCTTAATTCCATTAATTAAAACTTCTTGTATTATTGAATTTTCAACAACAGAAATTATTAAATTATCTTTCTTAATTTCAATTGATACATTTTTAAAAAAATTTGTTTTATAAAGTTCTTTAATTATATCGTTAAGATCAACTGTATTAATATTGGTTCCTTCTTTTATTCCTGAAAAAACTATAATTGTTCTTTCACTAATTCGATCATTACCTTGTATAATTAACTTATTAATAAGCACCGCCTGTGCAGAGTTTAAAAAACAATAAAAAAATATAAGAAATGATATTATAATCTTCATAATAATTTTATCATATACATAAACTGTTTACTTTCAATCTAACATAATTGTTTAATAATTTAATTTGATCAAAGTTTTTTGGTGAAATGGACTTATATTTATTAAATTCTTTAAGTTTTATAATATAGGATAATTTTTTGACAATATCTAAAAATTTAATTTTTCTCTCTAAAAAAAGATGAACTAATTGATCATTAGCACTAATTATTATTGTTTCATATAAAGTATTTTTTTTTGGAATGTTGTCTAAAATTTTTATTGAAGAAAATTTTTTTATATCAACATTTTTAAAATTTAGATTATTTAAAAGATTAACATTAACTTGTTTACTTTTGCTGTTAATGTTTTTTCCATCATAAATTGAGTTCAATATTGGTATGCGCATATCAGTATCGTGTATCAAAATTTTTGTTAATCCATTATAAAATTTAACAATTGCATGAACATAAGATCTGGGGTGAATTAAAATTTCAAATTTATTTATATCAAAATTAAATATTCTTTGTGCCTCTATAACTTCAAAGACTTTATTCATAAGGGTTGCCGAATCTACAGAGATTTTATTACCCATACTCCAATTAGGATGTTTAATTGCAGATTTAGGTGTAATTTTTTTAAATTTTTCAATTGGTAAATTTAAAAATGGCCCTCCAGATGCGGTGATAATTATTTTTTCTACATTAAGTTTATTTGTACCTTTTAACAATGACCATATAGAAAAATGTTCAGAGTCTACTGGAATAAATTTTGTTTTATTTTTTTTTAATTCTTTATTAATTAAATTCCAACCACAAATCAAAGATTCTTTATTTGCGATAGCAATCGTTTTTGAAAACTTAATCATATCAAGAGTTGATTTCAATCCACCTAAACCAGATATTGCACACATACAATAATCAATTTTTTTTTTAAAGATAGTATTTATTGCATCTAAATTATTAAATATATTAATTTTTTTATTTTCTAATTTTTTTTTTAAAATAAGATATTTTTTCTTATCATTTATAATTAAATTTTTAACATTAAAAATTTTTATTTGTTTCATTATTTCTTTAATATTTCTATTAGATGAGAGTAAAACAACTTCAAAATTTTTTTTATCTTTTTTTATTATATTAAATGTAATTTTTCCAATTGATCCTGTCGAACCTAAAATTGCTATTTTTTTTTTCATTTAAAAACTTATTGATGCTAAAAGAAAACCAATGGGTGCTCCGAAAATGATTCCATCCACTCTATCAAGTATACCGCCGTGACCTGGTAATAAATTGCTGGTATTTTTAACTTGTGCTTTTCTTTTTAGATACGAAAAGGTTAAATCTCCTAATTGTGAAATTGTTGAAATTACAAATGTGATGACTATTAAAAATACAATTTCAAAATCATTAAATGATAAATAGTAAATTATCATAAATATAAAAGACAAAAAATAAGAGCCTATAAGACCTGATATTGTCTTGTTGGGACTAATTTTAGTTAATTTTTTTCCTTTGAATAGTTTGCCAAATAAAATTCCACCTATATCAGAGGCTATACACAGACTTAAAGTAAATGAAAACAATATTTTATCTTCAAAGTTTGAGAGTGCATTAAACATTATGAATGAAAAAAAAGTTATATAAACTAGTCCTACCATTGATATTAAGAACTTTAAAAAAATATTAATAAAATAATTAATTTTAAATATTTTGTAAATTAAGATATTAAATTCAAACCAGCTTAAGACTGATAAAATTATTAAAATTGATATTAAAATATAAGTATATTGAAACATTAATACTAAAATGATTAATAATATTGATGAAGTAATAAATCTTTTTTTTAGCTCTATAGGCATTAAAGAGCACCAAAATTTCTTTTTAAATTTTTATAATTATTTAAAATTTTTTTATAGTCTATTATATTAAATTCTGGCCATAATTTTTTTACAAAGTAAATTTCTGTGTAAGCTAGTTGCCATAATAAAAAATTACTCAGTCTTTTTGTATTACCTGTTCTGATCAACAGATCTGGGTCAGGTATATCTTTTGTATAAAGATTTGCTGTTATATTCTTTTCTGTAATTTTATTTTTATTTTTTATTAATAGTTTAATTGTATTTATAAGTTCACTTTTAGAGCCATAATTTAAAGCTAAATTTATTTGTAACCGTTTATTATTTTGGGTTATTTTTTCTGCATTTTGTAATATTTTTTTTAATTTATTTGAGAATAAATTTTTTTTACCTATTATTTTTAACTTAATATTATTTTTGTTTAATTGATAAGTTTTTTTAATTAAAAATTCTTCTAATAAACTAAATAAAAAATTAATTTCTTTTTTTGGTCTTTTCCAATTTTCTGTCGAAAATGCATATAATGTTAAATATTTAATTTTGTTTTTGATTGTTTCTTTGAGAATTTTTTCTACTGTTGTCAGGCCTTCTTTATGACCTAAATTTCTAGAATTTTTATTTTTTAAACCCCATCTACCATTACCATCCATTATTATAGCTACATGATTAATCAAATTCATATTGTCATTATTTCTTTTTCTTTGAATACAACTTTCTCATCTATGATTTTTATGTGACTATCTGTGTAGGTTTGTACTAATTTTTCAAATTTTTTTTCATCATCTTCACTTATTTCTTTATTTTTAAGTAAATTTTTTAAATCATCATTTGCTTCTCTTCTAATGTTTCTAATAGAAACTTTACATTTTTCACCCATTGTTTTAATCATTTTTTTGATTTCAGTTCTTCTTTCTTCACTTAAATCTGGAACAGGTAATCTAACTAACTGACCATCTATTTGAGGATTTAATCCAATTTCAGATTTTTTAATGGCAGAATCAATTAATGCTACATTGCCAACATCCCAAACTTGAATATTTATAGTTCTGGGGTCTGGAGTCGTCACGCTAGCTATTTGATTTATTGGCATTTTTTGCCCATAAACATCAATCTTTATTAAATCAAGCATAGTAGAGCTAGCTCTACCTGTTCTTAAAGATGTAAGTTCCTTTGTAAAAACATCAAAGGTTTTATCCATTTTTTGATTGTATGATTTATCATCAAACATTTATTCGCCAATTTTTAATCTGTAAAATTCTTTAATTTTTAAATCATTAATACTAAGTTCTTTAACAATAACTTGAACTTTTTTTTTTGGCTCCATGACCCATGCTTGAGATAATAAAGAATTTTCTTCTTTAAATTTATTAATTTTACCTAAACTTATTTTTTGTGCAATTGCCTCAGGTTTGCCAGAATTTTTAAGCTCTTCAGTGATAAGACTCCGTTCTTTATCAAGAACTTCTTTAGCTATTGAGCTAGAATCTAGAGCCAAAGGATTTGAAGCAGCAACATGCATTGCAAGTTGTTTTCCAAAAGATTTTACATTATCAGATGAGTCATTAGTTTCCAAAGAAACAACTACAGATATTTTAGATAAGTTATCTTTTACAACCGTATGAAGATAATTAAAATTTTTAGCTCCTAAGTTATTAAATGTTTTAACTCTACCTATGGTTATTTTTTCACCCATCTTAGCAATCAATCCAACAAGACATGCTTCAACAATTTCTCCATTACTCATTTTTGATTTATTTAATTTTTCCAGGTTGGAGTCAGTCTGATTGTTTAAATCACCTAATTCTTTTGCAAAAGAAATAAAGTCATCATTTTTAGCTACAAAATCTGTTTCACAATTTAATTCTAAAACTGATGTTTTTCTTTCACCTCCACTTGTAACTACAACACCTTCTTTTGCATCTCGAGACATTTTCTTGGAAGCTTTAGAAATTCCTTTAACTCTTAAAATTTCTATAGCTTTATCTATATCACCGTTTGACTCTTTAATAGCAGAATTACAATCTTTAAATCCTGCTCCTGTTCTTTCTCTTAGTTGTTTTACTTTTTCAATATCGCTCATATTAATTAAGTTTTTTTTTAGCAAATTTTGCATCCAATTTTTCTCTATCAGTTACTTGGATGGTTTTTTGAGTATCTTCTTTTAGCGTAATATCAACTGAAGGTTTTTCTTCAATTTTATTTGATATATCTTTTTTTGCATTTACAATTGTTTCTTTAATTAAAGAACAATAAAGATCAATTGATCTTCTAGCATCATCATTGCCTGGTATTGGGAATTCAATTCCCTCAGGATTTGAATTTGTATCAAGTATGGCAATTATAGGTATACCTAGTTTTACAGACTCTTTAATTGCTAAAGATTCATAATTAGTATCAATCACAAATACTAAGTCAGGAACTTTCTTCATTTCTGCAATACCTCCTAATGATCTTTCAAGTTTATTTCTTAGAACGCTCATTTTTAAAAGTTCTTTTTTGGTAAAACCTCTGTTCTCAGAAGTTAAATCTATGTCAATTTTTTTAAGTTTTTTAATTGAACCAGAAATAGTTCCCCAATTAGTTAACATCCCACCAAGCCATCTATAATTTACAAAATATTGGTCTGTTTCCTTTGCAACTTCAGCAATTGCTTCTGAGGCTTGCTTTTTAGTTGAAACAAACAAAATTTTTCCATTATTAACAATGGTGTTATAAACTTTTTCTAGTGCTATATTTGTTAATTCTAAAGTTTGCGTTAAATCAATAATATGAATTGAATCTCTTTTGCCAAAAATATATTTCTTCATTTTTGGATTCCATCTAAGAGTTTTATGACCTAAATGAACGCCTGCTTCTAGTAATTGTTGTATTGTTATACTTGGTATCTTCATTTTTTATTCCCGGTTGAGCCACCACAGTAATTTCCACTTAAGGACCGGAGGTTTAAAACCACAAACTGTGTGCGTGTTAATTTAGATGGTTATTTACAAAGTATTAAGACAATAAACAAGCATTTTTTAATGAATTGTTGTTAAAATATCTTGGTTTTTTATCAAATTTATTGATTTTCTATCAACAGATCTTTTATTTTTTAACTTAAACACAAGATCTTTGTCTTCATCTCTAATCTTAAAATTTACTTCAGTAACCCCTTCATCTTTAATTAATTTAGAAATATCATTAATTTGATTTATGTTAGTTATATTAAATATAATTTTTGAAATTGGTTTATTTGATAGATCTTTAAGTGAGGCAATTTTCTGAACATTTATTCTTTTAAATCTATTTTCATCATTAGAAATATTTTTTACTAAAGTGATGATTAAAGAGTTACCCTCAATTAATATTTCTCTATTTAATTCTAAAATATCAGAAAAAACAAAAAGTTCAAATACACTAGTTAAATCTGTAAATTTAATAACACCATAAGAATTTCCTTTAGCTGTTTTTCTCTCTGTAATTTTCAAAAGTGTTGCAGCAATATTTGAGTTTTTAACATTCTCGTCCAAATTAAAATTAACATAATCAATTATATTATAATCATCAAAAATCTCTTTAAATTGATTTAATGGATGATCTGACATAAAAAAACCTATTGCTTCAAATTCTTTAGATAATCTATCTTCAAATTTCCAATCTTCAATGTTATGAACTATTTTATTATCCTGCTCTTCATCAGATTCAAAAAGATCAATTTGATTTGCAGCTTTATTTTCATAAATATTTTTTGTTTTTAAAATAAAATTTGGAATTGAGTTGAATAAAGCTTGTCTATTATTATCTATTTTATCAAAAGCACCAGCTTTCACCAATCCCTCTAATTGAAGTTTATTAATATTTTTTGGACTAACTCTATTCAAAAAATCATTTATTGATTTGAATTCACCATTTTCTTTTCTTTCTTTAACAACATTTGATATAGCATCATATCCTACACTCTTAATTCCACCTAAAGCATAATAAAAATTATTATCGTCAAACTGAAAATCTGCAAAACATTTATTTATATCAGGTCGAACAACATTAATTTTAATTCTCTTAAGTTCTTCATTAAATTCACTTAGTTTGTTTTGATTTGATAAATCCATTGTCATTGAAGCTGAAAAAAATTCTTTTGGGTGATAAGTTTTTAAAAATGCTGTTTGATAAGAAATAATTGCATAAGCAGCAGCATGACTTTTATTAAAACCATATTCAGCAAATGGTTCAATTTTTAAAAAGATACTTGCAGCAATATCTTTGCTAATTCCATTTTTCAAAGCTCCAGAAATAAAACCTTGTTTTTGTTTTTCTAGTTCGGCACGCTTCTTTTTACCCATGGCTCTTCTTAAAATGTCAGCTTCACCAGCTGTAAATCCTGAAAGTTTTTGGGCAATTTGCATTACTTGTTCTTGATAAATAATAACTCCATAGGTCGGCTTAAGAATATCTTCTAACAAAGGATGTAAATAATCAGGAGTTTGTCGACCGTGTTTGCAGTCATTGTACACTGGTATGTTGCTCATAGGACCAGGTCTATAAAGTGCTACTAATGCAATAATATCCTCAATATGATTGGGTTTCATTTGTAACAATGCTTCACGCATTCCAGCGCTTTCTACTTGAAATAAACCAACAGTCTTACCTGACGAAAGAAGTTCAAAAACTTTTTTATCTTCAAAATCAATATCTTCAATTTTAAAATCTTTAATTTTTTTATTAATTAATTTTTCAGTTCTATTAATTACCGTTAAAGTTTTTAAACCTAAAAAATCAAACTTAATTAAACCGGCATTTTCTGCTGAATACATATCAAATTGTGTAGATGGCAATAATAAATCGGCTGCAATATCTTTATATAAGGGCACGATTTCAGTTAGTTTTCTATCCGCTATTACAACTCCAGCAGCATGGGTTGCGACGTTTCTATTTAGACCTTCTAATTTTAAAGAAAGATCTGTTAATTTTTTTACACGAGGGTCTTCATTTACTAATTTTTGAAGTCGAGGTTCATTGTTAATACATTCTGTTAAACTTTGAGGTCTTGAAGGATCAAATGGTATCATTTTGGAGATACTATCAACGAAGCCATAAGGAAGACCCAGAACTCTTCCAACATCTCTAATAACCATTCTGGCTTTAAGTTTTCCAAAAGTAATTATATGAGCAACACTATCTTTGTATTTTGTTGTTAAGTATTTAAAAACTAAATCTCTTTTTTCCTCACAAAAGTCGATATCAAAGTCAGGCATAGATATACGGTCAGGATTTAAAAATCTTTCAAAAATTAAGTTAAATTTTATAGGATCAACATCTGTGATTGATAGACACCAAGCAACTAACGAGCCAGCTCCAGATCCTCTCCCTGGTCCAACAGGGATACCATTGTTTTTTGCCCACTTAATATAATCAGATACAATTAAAAAATAACTAGGGTATTTCATTTCAATTATAATTTTTAACTCATGATCTAATCGATCTTTATATTTTAAAAAATTTTTATTCTTTTCTAAATTTTTCCCCTCAATTTTGAATACTTTTAAAAATTTGCCTTTTAAACCATCTAGGGAGTCTTTTTTAAGTATTTCATCTGCACTGCCATCTTTTTCAGAACTAATATTTGGCAACACAGGCTTGGAGAATTGTGGTCTAAAATTACATCTATAAGGAAGATTAAAATTATTTTCTAAAGCTTCAGGAAGATCTGAAAAAAGTATGGACATTTCTTCATTTGATTTGAGGTAATGTTGGTTACTATATTTAATTCTATTTTTTTCATTAACATAAGTTTTTGATCCAATGCAAGTTAAGGCATCATGGGCTTCATGCATGTCTTGGGTTAAATAGTAAACTTCATTAGTAGCTATAATAGGTATTTTTATTTTCAATGATTGATCTAAGTTATATTTTTCAAAAGCAATTTCATTTTTATCATCGTGTCTTTGAATTTCTAAATAAAATCTGTCATTAAATTTTGACAATAAACTCTTATAAAGTTTCGAAATTTCTTCCAAACGGCCTTTCTCAAATAGTTTGCCAAACAAACCCTGGATTGTTCCAGAAAGAAGCACCACTCCATCCGTATCAATTAATAGTTCTTTAATATCAAGGTGTGGATCAGAAAAAGTATCATTTTCTAAATATGATCTAGATGATAATTCAATAATGCGTTTGTAACCTTTTTCATTAAGTGCAATTAAAGGTAAAAGGCCTGTTGTATCTTCGAATTTAAAGTAAATTTGTGTACCAATAATTGGTTGAGTTCCAACTTTTGATATATTTTCTGCAAATTCCAATGCACCGCATAAATTGGAAGTATCAGAGAGACCCAAGCATGGTATTTTATTTTCTTTACAAAGATTTTTTAAATTCTCTATTTTAATAGCACCCTCACAAATAGAATATTGTGAATGAATTTTTATATGATTAAATTTTTGATTATTTGATTCTGGCATTGATAGTTTTTATATTACCATCAATCATTTCTAATTTGCAATCAGCCATATTAGCAAAAAATCCATTATGAGTTGCATAGATTATTAATCTATTTTTATTTTTCAGATTATACAAAACTTTAAAAATATCTTTAGCAGTAGATTGATCTAGACTGCCTGTTGGCTCATCGGCTAATATAATTTCAGGTTCATTGATCAAAGCTCTAGCTATTGCAATTCTTTGCATTTCTCCACCAGATAACTCAGATGGATAGTGATGCTCTCTAGAAGAAAGACCCATTTTTTTGATTATTTTTTTGGCTTGCTCTATAGAGTATTTTCTATCATCACTTAAGGCTAAACTTGCAAGATAAACATTTTCTAAGGATGTAAAGTCAGGAAGTAAGTTATTTTGTTGATATATTATGCCAATTTTTTTTGATCTAATTTTGTCGTTAATAACAGTTTTAGTAAAATCTATTTCATTATTGTTAATTAATAAAGAACCAGTGGTTGGTTTGTCGATCATCGACAAAATATTTAATAAAGTAGATTTTCCTGACCCGGATGGACCCATAAGAGAATAAATTTTACCTTTTGCAAATGAATAATTTATCTTTTTTAAAACAGAGATTTTTTTATTATTAGAAAAGGATTTAGATATTTTTTTTAAAGAAATAAGATTATTCATATTTTAAACCTTTGACTGGATCCAATTTAGAAGCTTTGATAGCAGGAAAAATTGAAACAATAATTGTTATAAAAATAGAACATATTGAAATAATAAATATCGATATTGGATTTATTTCCGAAGGCATTGTGCTTAAAAAATAAATTTCTTCAGGAAATAAACTTATGTTAAAAGTATTGCTTAAAAATTCTCTTAAATTTTCAATATATAAAGAGAACATTATTCCTAAAAAAATTCCGAATAAGGTTGCTGTTGTTCCTATAATAACACCTACTAAAAAAAATATTTTAACAATAGATCTATTTAATACTCCAATAGATTTTAAAATTGCTATATCTCTGGTTTTGTTTTTTACTAAGATTGTTAAGCCAGAAATAATATTAAAAGCAGCTACTATAATAATTAATGACAAGATTATAAACATTACATTTCTTTCAACTTTTAGTGCTGAAAATAAAGAACTATTCATATCTGCCCATGTGAATACAAATTCATTATTAAATATTTTTTGGACTTGAATCTTGGTAGCCTCTATATTTGATGGGTTGTTAAGATATATCTCTAAATTCCTATCCTCTACTTGAAAAGCAAAAAAATTTTCTAAAGTTGTAAGATTAATAAAGGCAATATTTGAGTCAAAATCAGCTAATCCACTATCAAATATAGAGCTAATTATAAAAGTTTCTTGTTTTGGCAAACTGCCCACAATTGTTTCAATGCCAGCTGGAGATATTATTGATATTTTGTCTCCTACATTTAAGTCCAAATTAAAACTTAGCTCTTTTCCTATTGATATATAGTTATTAATTAATTGATTTGGATTTCCGATTAGATTTCCTTTTTTAACAACATCAAGTTTTGTAAAGTCATTACTATTGTAACCTCTTAAAACTAAACCTTTAGTATAATTTTTATTGATAACAATCGCTTCGCCAGAGTTACTAAAAATCAAGTCTTTTGAAATTAAATTTAAATTATTATCATTTAGTTTTTCCATGTTAATTGAATTTTCATAAGGCTTAACTGTAACATGAGCATTAAACCCAACAATTTTATTAATAAGCTCAGTTCTAAAACCATTCATTACAGACATCACTATAATCAGTACAGATACACCCAAGCTTATTCCTATGAATGAAAAAATAGAAATAATGTTTAAAAAACCATCTTTTTTTTTAGACTTAAGATATCTAAACGTAATTTCTTTTTCTAATGTAGAAATCAATTTTTTTCTTTTAATTTAGTTAAAATTTTAGTTATTTGATCTAAAGTTAAATTTTTAGCTTCTTTTCCTATTTCTTTAAATTCTAATAAATCACCATCTGATTTTTTTCCTATAATGATTTGATACGGAACACCTATTAAATTAAATTTCTTAATTTTGGATGAAAGATTTTCATCCATGTCATCAATGAGTGTGTCAATATTATTTTTTTCAAAGTGTTTAAAAAGTTTTGTAGCTTTATCTAACGCAGATGTGTCGTTTTTATTAACCATAGGAATTATTGCAAGCTCATAAGGTGCAACAAAAAATGGCCATTTCATTATTTCTTTTTTATCATCATACTTAGCTTCAATAATAGCACCCACTAACCTTGATACACCTATTCCATACGATCCCATCTTAACAAAGCTTTTTTTACCACCTGGAAGATCTACGGCTGCATTTAAAGCTTTTGAATACTTATCACCAAAGTAAAAAATATGACCCACCTCAATACCTTTGGTGATCAGTCTATTTTCTTCAGAAACTTCTTTTTCAAACTCATCTTTGTTAAATTTCTCATCAGCAACAGAATAATACTGTTGATATTTTTTTCTTAAATCATCTAAAGATTCTCTGTTCATTACTGAGTCATTACTGTCTAAATCAAAAATTCTTTTATCAGTAAAAATTTTGCTTTCACCTGTATCTGCTAAAATAATAAATTCATGAGAAAGATTTCCGCCAATAGGTCCCGTATCTGCTGCCATTGGAATAGCAGTGAGTTCAAGTCTCTTAAATGTTTTTAAATAAGCAAAAAAAAACTTATTATAAGAGTAAGCTGCGTCATCATCATTTACATCAAACGAATATGCATCTTTCATATAAAATTCTCTGCATCTCATAATCCCAAATCTAGGTCTTACTTCATCTCTAAATTTCCATTGAATATGATATAATAATTGAGGCAATGACTTGTATGACTTGATGCTTGATCTAAATATATCTGTAACTAACTCCTCATTTGTTGGTCCATAAAGCATTTCTCTATCTTGACGGTCTTTAATGCGAAGCATTTCATCTCCATAATCATCGTAACGCCCACTTTCTTTCCAAATCTCACTAGATTGAATTGTTGGCATTAGTATTTCTTGAGCGCCGATTTTATTCTGTTCTTCTCTAACTATTTGTTCAATTTTTTTCATCACCTTAAAACCAAGTGGTAACCAAGAATAAATACCAGCAGAAGATTGTTTAATCATTCCAACTCTAAGCATTAATTGGTGGGATTTAATTTTTGCTTCTGAGGGGTTATTTTTTAGGATTGGTATGAATAATTTTGATATGTACATTTTACTTATTATGATTCTTAAATCAAAATATTCAATTAAATTTTTACCAAGTTAATGTTTGTGAACGGTCTTTTTCCAGTCATTTCTTTGGTATATTTTTTACATGTTATTTTTAAAGCATCAATTAAGTTGTATTCTTGTTTTTTACTTCCTAATGAAAATGTTTTTATTGTTTTCCCAATAGCTTCTTCCAAACCTTGAATAAATTCATCTACCTCGTAAATTGGTAAACCTCTAAAAGTTAATATTGGTCTTTTATGAGTATTTTTTTTAGGTGTTATTAAAATTGTCACCTCCATATATCCGTTGGCACTTATATTCTTTCTATCTTTGATAGATTGAGAATCTTCTTCTACACTAATGTTTCCATCAAGATAGAGTCTTCCACTTGGTGCTTTATCAAAAACTTGTGGTTTTCCTGGAAACAATTTTACAATATCTCCATTTTCTACCTGTACGGGGTTTGGAACTTTCATCTCATGCGCAAATTTTATATGTTCAATCATATGTCTATGCTCACCATGAACAGGAATAGCACATTGTGGTTTTACCCAATCATACATTTCTCTAAGATCATCTCTATTCGGATGTCCAGATACATGAACAAATTCACTTTCTTCAGAAATAACCTCAATACCATCTTTGACTAATTGGTTTTGCAATTTATATAATTTTTTTTCATTACCAGGAATAATCTTGGATGAAAAAATAACAGTATCGTCTTTTTCAATGAGTACATCTGGATGGGTGTAACTAGAAATTCTCATCAAAGCAGCCATTGGCTCTCCTTGACTACCTGTGCAAAGATAAACTATTTTTTCTCTAGAAATTTTTTTTGCTTCTCGTGGATCTATAGGATCAATAACATTTTTTAAATAACCACATTGTCTTGCAGCCTTAAAGATTCTATGCATAGATCTTCCAACTAATGATATTTGTCTTCCTGTTTTTTCAGCACAATAAAAAGCCGTTTCCATTCGAGCTACATTTGACGCAAAAGAAGCCATGATAATTCTTTTTTTAAGACTACCCATAATGTTGAGCATATTTTTTCTTACATCTAATTCTGAACCAGCTTTTCCCATGCTAAATACGTTTGTTGAATCACAAATCATAGCAAGAACACCTTCGTTGCCGATTTCTTTAAGTCGATTAGAATTAATTTTTTCACCAATTAATGGTTCTGGATCAATCTTCCAATCACCTGTGTGTAAAATTACTCCAGCTGGAGTTTCAATTCTAAGACCATTAGGTTCAAGGATTGAGTGAGTTAAAGTTATATATTCAATCTTAAATGAATCCAAGTTAACTGTTCCATTTAATTTAACTATATTTAAGTAGCTTGTTATGTCTATATGTTTTTCTTTAAATTTTTCTTTTACCAAAACAGCTGTAAATGGAGTTGCAAAAATTTTACATTTTAACTGAGGCCAAAGATGTGCAATTGCCCCAATATGATCTTCATGAGCGTGAGTTAAAACAATTCCTAAAAGATCTTTTTTTTTATCAACTATAAAACCAGGGTCTGGATAAATTAAATCAATTCCTGGAAGTGTGTCATCGGCAAAAGTTACACCAATATCAACCATGATCCATTTGTGTTCGCCTGGTTTTCCGTAGGCAAACAAATTCATGTTCATGCCTATTTCTCCAGATCCCCCCAAGGGGCAAAATAATAATTCGTCTTTCATATTTATTTAATTAAAGCGGCAGCTTTGATGAGGCCTTTAACTGTAATATCTTTATTATATGTAACCTTCGTATTTATTGAATTTTTAAACAAATTAGAAAATCCTCCAGTAATTATAATCTTAAAGGACTTCTTAGTCTCTTTCTTAATTAAATTAACAATATTGTCAATTAAACCCGCATAACCCCAAAAAAAACCAGCTCTAACAGCACTAATTGTGTTTAAACCAATAACTTTATTTGTTTTTTTTAAATTAATGCTGGGTATTAATGTTGCTTTATCAATCAGAGTGCTAAGTGATAGTTTAACACCAGGAGCAATAACACCTCCATGATAAGTGTTGTTAATCAAAACATCGAAGGTTGTGGCTGTTCCAAAATCTAAAATTATAAAATTATCTTTATTGTTAATAACGCTAATTGCATTAGCCAACCTATCTGATCCAATTTGCTTATAATTAACCTTAATTTTAATTAATTTATTTAATTTAAGTTTTTTAAGTTCGTAACATTTTATTTTGTAAGTTTTATTAAAAAAGTCTTTAATTTCGTAAAATGATTTTGGAACAACGCTACAAAATAAACATTTATAAATTAACTTATTTTTTAAATTTAAAGTAGATAAATTTTTTTTAAGTAAAAAAAAGTTAATTTTTTTTGTACTTAAAGTAACTCTTTTAATAATTCTATTTTTTGAGTTTACTAAGCAAATTTTAGTTTCTGTATTTCCTATATCACCAACAATAATCATTTAAAATCCTATTTATGTTTTTTACATTAAATTTTGGTAACATTGGAATGAATTTTTCATAAATTTTTTTTAACTTTAAAGAGACATTATTACTATTAATTTTGAGATTTATTAAATCTAAAAAATTAGTTGTTAGATAATTTTTTATATTAGGACTTTTAATTAGATTCACACCTATCCCAACAACAATAAATGTTTGACCAGACTTGGATAATGTCTCCTGCAATATTCCTGAAATTTTCTTACCATTTATTAATAAATCATTTGGGTTTTTTATATAAATTTTACCTTTATAATAAACCGATAATAATTTTTTAACTAGTAGGCAGTTAACTTTAGTTAATTCTCTTAAAGATAATTTAATCTTGTCAATAGGGAAAAAAATACTTACAAATAAATTGCCCTTATAAGAGGTCCACTTTTTTCCATATTGACCTTTTCCTTTTTTTTGTTTTTCTGCAATCACAATGCCTGCTTTATTATTGGTACTTTTAATAATCCGAATAGCCAGATCGTTTGTGCTATTTATAATTTTAAAATTAAATTTTTTTAAATTCATTAAATAATATTAATTCTGGATACTATTTCCACTAATTTACTAGGGAAGATAAAATATAAAAGAATTAATAACGTTGAAAAAGCTAGGGATATTTTTAACCAAATACTGTGGTCTGTGTCATACTTTTCTTTTTCTTTATCAAAATAAATAACCTTGATTATTCTTAAATAATAAAAAGCTGCTATTACAGTTGATAACAAACCAACTATAGCTAAAAAATACATTGATTGCTCAATCACTGATTTAAATATGTAAAACTTAGCAAAAAAACCTGCCAATGGAGGTATCCCAGCTAATGAAAAAAGTATCACAAGTAAGGATAAAGATAATATTGGGTGATTTTTAGATAATCCAGATAAATCATCAATTGTTTCAAAATATTGATCATCCCTTTTCAGCATAAATAAACAACTGAATAAACCTAGATTCATAACTAAATAGATAGAAATATAAACTATTGAGCTCTGTATACCTTCGTTTGTTCCAACAGATAAACCTGCTAATGCATAGCCAATGTGAGCAATTGAACTATAGGCAACCAGTCTTTTTAAATTGTTTTGTCCTATTGCTGCGACAGCTCCAAATATCATTGAAGCAATTGATAAGAAAATTAAGATAGGTTGCCATTGATCAGTCATATTAATAAAAGGAACGTATAAGAATCTTATAAATACCGTTAAAGCAGCAATTTTAGGTACTATGGCAAAAAATAATGTTACAGGCGTTGGAGAACCTTCATACACATCTGGTGCCCACATGTGAAATGGAACTGCGGAAATTTTAAACGCTAGTCCTACTAATATAAAAACTATTCCAAATGTTAGACCATAATTTGTAGAATTCATTACATCACTAATAACATTAAAATTAGTCGATCCAGAAAATCCATAAATTAAAGAACAACCATAAAGCAATAAACCTGAAGAAAGAGCACTTAATACAAAATATTTGAGTCCAGCCTCCGAGGATTTGAGTTGATTTTTATTAAATGATGCCAAAACATATAGCGCTAAAGATTGTAACTCAAGACCGACATAAAAAACCATAAGATCATTAGAACTGATCATCACCATCATTCCTAAAATTGAACAAAGTATCAAAATTGGATATTCCATTAAAAATATCTTAAATAATTTTAAATATTTTGTAGAGATTGATAGAGCAAACGCACCCCCCAGGATTGTAAGAATTTTCATGAAGGATGAAAGATAATCAATAACATAAGTTCCATTAAATAATTGAACATTTTTGTCAAAAGGATTATTTAATATCAAAATACCAGTAATTAATAAAACGCCTATTGATAGGTTGTTAATTAAATTTGAACTATTTTTTTTAAAAACACCTAAAATTAATAAAAACATTATAGATAAAGAGATAAAGATTTCAGGAGAAATAAAATTTAAATTATTCATTATTTTGAACCTCTGTCATACTCATATTTAAATTAAAATTATACATTTCGATTAAATCTTTTACCGATACTTCAATTGTATTAATAAGAGGTTCTGGATAAAAACCAAAGAATAATACTGGTATAGCTAAGCTCCATAAAATAAATTTTTCCGAACTATCTAAATCAGGTATTTTCAAAAGATCTTTATTTGTTAAATTTCCAAAAACCACCCTTCTGTATAACCATAACATGTATGCGGCTCCAAAAATTACCCCCAAACTAGCAATAATGGCTACCAGAAAATTATCTTTAAATGCTCCCATTAAAATTAAAAATTCACCTATAAAACCGCTAGTTCCTGGTAGCCCTAATGCAGCTAAAGTAAATAACATAAATAGAATTGAGTATTTTGGCATCACAGAAACAAGACCACCGTAAGTTTTAATTAATCTTGAATGCATGCGGTCATAAACTACACCAGCACATAAGAATAATGCAGCCGAAACAAGTCCATGACTAATCATTTGGATTATACTTCCTTCAATACCCTGCTGTGTAATTGTAAAGATACCTAATGTTACGAATCCCATATGAGCTACAGAAGAGTATGCTATTAATTTTTTCATATCTTCTTGCATTAAAGCAACTAGAGATGCATAGAGAATTGCAATTAAACTTAATACATACACCAAGGGTGTAAATAATTCAGAAGCCACAGGAAACAAACCTAAAGAAAACCTAATAAAACCATATCCAGCCATTTTTAATAGAATAGCAGCTAGTAGAACAGATCCAGCAGTTGGAGCTTCTACGTGTGCATCTGGTAACCAAGTATGAACAGGCCACATAGGTGTTTTTACAGCAAAAGAACTAAAAAAAGCTAACCATAATAAATTTTGATATTTATCATCTATTCCTAGTTCATAAAGTTGGACAATATCAGTTGTACCAGACAACCAGTAAATTGATATTATTGCAACTAACATCAAAACAGAACCAAGCAAAGTATATAAAAAAAACTTAAATGCAGAATAAACTCTTCTAGTGCCACCCCAAATTCCAATTATCAAAAACATAGGGATTAATCCAGCTTCAAAAAATAAGTAAAAAACAACTAAATCAAGTGAGCAAAAAACTCCTATCATTAAACTTTCCATCACTAATATAGCGATAAGAAAATCTCTTAATCTATTTTTAATGGTGTTGTTAACCGATATTATACAGATAGGAGTTATAAAGGTTGTTAAAATAATAAATAAAATTGATATTCCATCTATACCAACTTTATAATTAACAAATCCTTTTAACCATTCTTTGTCTTCAACAAATTGAAAATTTGATGTTGATGGATCAAACAAAAACCACAAATAAATAGATATTATAAAATTTATAAAGGAAGTAAATAAAGCAACATATTTGCTCGTATTTGAATTTTTATCTTTTGAAAATAACAAAAATAAAGCACCGATAGTTGGCAAAAGAATAAGAGATGATAAAATCGGAAAATTCATTAGTATAAAATTAAAAAAGTTAATAGCGCAGAAAAGCCTAACAATATCATAAATGCGTATTGATAAATAAATCCACTTTGAAACTTACTAGCTTTTAATGATAGGTTTTTAATTAATAAAGATACACCATCTGGTCCAAATTTATCAATAATCTTAATATCAACTACCTTCCAAAAGAAAAGTCCAATTTTTTTTGAAGATTGAATAAAGATAACATTGTATAATTCATCAAAGTACCATTTGTTAACTAAAAAATTATATAAAGGTTTATTTAATTGAACAAATTGATTTGGTATTTCTTTATTCTTTACAAATAAATAATAAGCAACTGGTATGGATAAAAGTACAAGTATTGGGGTAATTAAAATAATCCATAACGGAGGATGATCTGTACTTAATGGATTAAGAAACTTAATAGATTCACCCCAAAAAAGATTTTCCTCTCCATGACCAATGAATAAATTTTTAAATAAAAACCCTGTAAAAACTGCGCCAGTAGATAACACTACCAACGGTAAAAGCATTACTAATGGTGACTCGTGAATTTCTTCAATTTTTATTTTTTTATTATTATAAGGACCATGAAATGTTTTAAAAATTAATCTCCAAGAATATATTGAAGTTAATAAAGCTGTTAAAATTCCAACACCTACAGCATAATAGCCTGTCGTGCTACCCCTAAGGTAAGCAAACTCTATAATAGCATCTTTTGAATAAAAACCCGAAAGAAATGGAAAGCCTGTAAGAGCAAGAGTTCCTATGATCATTAAAATCCAAGTATAAGGTAATTTACTATGCACAGCTCCCATTTGATTAATATTTTGTTCATTTTTAAACGAATGAATTACTGATCCAGACCCTAAAAAAAGCAGTGCTTTGAAAAATGCATGTGTAAATAAATGAAACATAGCAACATTATATGCTCCCACACCGGCTGCAAAGAACATATAACCTAATTGACTGCATGTAGAATATGCAATAATTTTTTTTATATCAGTTTGAACTAAAGCAACAGTCGCAGCAAAGAAGGCAGTTGTCATTCCAACTATAGTAATAATATTTAAAGTCAACGGAGAATATTCAAAAATTGGTGAACACCTAACAACTAAAAAAACGCCTGCTGTAACCATAGTTGCTGCATGAATTAATGCAGACACGGGTGTTGGACCTTCCATGGCATCTGGCAACCAAGTGTGTAAGAAAATTTGAGCAGATTTACCCATAGCACCAATAAACAAAAGAATACAGATTGCATCAATTGCTTTGATGTTCATTCCATGAAACAATAATTTTTTATCCACAATTTGGGGGATTTGTTGAAAAACTTCAGAATAATTTAAGGTTCCAAATAGATAAAAAATTAAAAAAATACCTAGTGCAAATCCAAAATCACCTATTCTATTAACTACAAAAGCTTTTATTGCAGCAGCATTCGCTGAGTCTTTTTTAAACCAAAAACCAATTAAAAAATACGAACAAAGACCCACGCCTTCCCAACCAAAAAATAATTGAAGAAAATTATCTGAAGTAACTAAAGTTAACATTGCAAATGTAAAAAGAGATAAATAAGCCATAAACCTAGGTTTATGTGGGTCATGAGACATATAACCGAAAGAATAAATATGGACTAGTGAAGAAACTAAAGTCACAACAACAAGCATTACAGAAGATAAAGCATCAACTTTTATAGACCAATTTACATCTAGCGTTCCTGAATTAATCCAAGTTGCAATAACTATATTGCTTTCATAATGATTAACAATAACGTTATAAAATAAAATTAGAGACAAAATTGCTGAAATTGAAACAAATAAACTAGTAATTATTTCAGAATTTTTATCACCAATATATTTTCCAAAAAAACCGGATGTGATTGAGGCTATTAATGGAAAAAATAATAATGCAATTTCCATATTAACCTTTTAAACTATTTATTTTTTCAACATCAATTGTTGAAGAGTTACGGTAATAAACCACTATTATTGCAAGACCTATGGCTGCTTCTGCTGCTGCAACAGTTAATATAAAGAGGGTAAAAATTTGCCCAGATAAATCATTTAAAAATATAGAAAAAGCTACCAAATTAATATTTACTGCTAATAAAATTAGCTCAATACTCATTAATATTACAATGATATTTTTCCTATTCAAAAATATACCCACAATTCCAACTGTGAATATTATTGCGCCCAATGTAAGATAGTGTCCCAAACCAATATCAATCATCAACAATGACTCCTTTATTTTTCTCGACTTCTATCATTTCCACACTATCTGATCTTTCTCTAGATATTTGACTGAAATAACTTTGTCTTTTAACTCCGGGTCTTTGTCTAAAAGTAAGTACAATTGCACCTATCATTGCGACCAACAAAATCATTCCACTTAATTGAAAAATATGAATGTAGTCAGTATAGAGTACATGGCCAATTGAATGAGTATTGCTTATATCTTTATCTATAGTTAATGACATGGCAGTAACTAGATCTGGTTTATATTTCCACCCTCCAATTACAATTATTAATTCAAAAAATATAATTACACTAATAATTATACCTAACGGTATATGTTTTGAACTTTCTTGAGCACTAAACCATTGATTTTTTTGTTGTGCAACATTTAGCATCATGACAACAAATAAAAACAAAACTGCTACAGCGCCCACATAAACAATTAACATTATCATTCCTAAAAATTCAGCACCTATCATGATAAATAGACATGAGATACTAATAAAATCTAATATTAAAAAAAAAACAGAATGAACAGTATTTTTAGACACGGTAACCATGACTGCAGAAATAATTGCAATCAAAGAAAAAGTATAAAAAAAAATTGAATGAGCTAACATAATAATTATCTATAAGGCTTGTCTGCTTTAATGTTTGCAGCCAAAATACTCTCCCACCTGTCACCATTATCTAATAATTTTTCTTTATTATAATAAAGTTCTTCCCTAGTTTCTGTAGAAAATTCAAAGTTGGGTCCTTGAACGATTGCATCAACAGGACATGATTCTTCACAAAGGCCACAGTATATACATTTCATCATATCAATATCATACCTTGTAGTTTTTCTGCTACCGTCATCTCTTTGCGTAGATTCAATAGTAATTGCTTGTGCTGGGCAAACAGCCTCACACAACTTACAAGCTATACATCTCTCTTCACCATTAGAGTATCTTCTTAAAGCATGTTCACCTCTAAACCTTGGACTAATTTTTCCTTTTTCAAACGGATAATTAATAGTTTTTTTTGATCTAAAAACTTCTTTTAAAGCTATAATTAGACCACCTAAAAAATCTAATAAAAAAATTGTTTTAAAAATCCTAGATATTTTCATAATTAAATAATTGGCAATTTGTTAAAATAAACTAAATAACTTGAGGTAAAAACTACCCAAAGTAATGACAAAGGTAAAAATATTTTCCATCCTAGTTTCATTAATTGATCATATCGATATCTTGGTACTATAGCTTTAACCAATGCAAAAAGAATAAATAAAAATAATATTTTAAAAATCAACCATACGGCGCCTGGTATTAAAGTGAATGGATAAATATTTATTGGTGATAGCCACCCACCAAGAAATAATATAGAGCCCATCGCACACATTAATAATATATTTGCATATTCACCTAGCCAAAACATTGCATACATCATTCCTGAATATTCAGTTTGATAACCAGCAACTAACTCTGCTTCAGCTTCTGGTAAATCAAAAGGTGGTCTATTTGTCTCCGCTAGTGATGAAATGAAAAAAATAACAAACATTGGAAATAAAGGAATTACAAACCAAACATTTTTTTGTGCAATTACAACATCACTAAGATTTAGTGATCCTACACATAGTAAAACGTTAATAATAATAACACCAATTGAAACTTCGTAAGAAACCATTTGAGCCGCCGATCTTATTGCACCTAAAAAGGGATATTTAGAGTTAGAGGCCCATCCACCCATTATAATTCCATATACACCCAATGATGATACTGCAAACAAATAGAGTATTCCCACATTGATATCAGCCAAAACATATGTTTCACTAAAAGGGATTACAGCCCAAGATATTAAAGCTAAAGTCATTGTGATAATTGGAGCTAATATAAAAATTACTTTGTTTGAAGTAGATGGAATAATTATTTCTTTGAATACATATTTTAAAGCATCAGCTAAAGACTGAAATAAACCAAAAGGACCAACAACATTGGGTCCACGTCTTTTTTGTACAAATGCCCAAACACGTCTATCCAGCCAAACTACCATTGCTACAGCAACTAAAACAGGAACTAATAAAAAAAGAATTTTATATGTTTCAAGAAAAATTATATTTATATAATTAAGCATAATTAACCTTTGGTTCCCGTAGATAGAGAGGTTAACTTTTCATTTCTGCAGTTGAACATTGTTTTTGATGCACGGGCAATAGCATTAGAGTAATAGTAATCAATATTGTTAACTTTAATTTCTTCGCTGATAAAATTTAAATCTTTTACTTCAGAAAATTTTTTTGCTGCATTATTATCTTTAAATAATTTTATATAATTAAGCATGCTGCTTAAAAGTTCATCTTTATCATTAAATAGTTTTCTATGATTCATTGTTTCTGCTAAATCATTTAATATATGCCAATCTTCTTTGGCTTCACCAGGTGGATATGATGCTTTGTATGCTTTTTGTAATTTTCCTTCTAAATTAGTATAATAACCATCTTGCTCCGTATATGCTGCTCCAGGTAAAATAATATCTGCAATTTCAGCTCCTTTATCACCATGGCTACCTTGGTAAATTATAAATTCATTTTCTTTTTTAAACTTTAAACTATCTTGTCCTAGCAAATAAACTATTTCATATTTATGATTTTCTAGATCGTTTAAAACTTCATTAGATTCATTTAAAGTATTATAAACACCCAAATCAAGACTTCCAATTGTTGAAGCATTTTCAGATATTATATTCAATGAATTCCATTCTGAGTTAATTTTATTATTATTCATTAAAAAAGATTTAACTGACTCAAAAATATATTTACCTGATTTGCTAGATAGCACTGACTGACCAATAATAATTAAAGGCTTTTTAGCAGATCTAATTAATTTTGATAAATAGTGTTGGTCTTCGACAATTTCTTTTATTGTATCTGTTTGTCCATTCAAACTTTCATATGGATATGTAAGATCGCCAACATTATTGTGAGAAAAAATATTAATTTTATTTTGCAAGTATGCTTTTCTTATACGTGCGTTTAAAATTGTAGCTTCATATCTTGGATTTGAACCTATCAAAAAAATAAAATCACTCTCTTCAATTCCATTTATTGATGAATTAAAAATATAGTTTTCTCTTTTTTCTGGATTTATATAAGAGTGATTGTTTCTAAATTCCAAATTTTTTGAATTAAGCGTTTTATTAAAAAACTCTTTAAATATGTATAAAGTTTCCATATTTACAAGGTCTCCTGTTATTCCACATATTTTTGAGCTATTAGCTGATTTTATTTTAACATTGATTATATTAAAGACTTCTTTCCATGACGCTTTTTCAAATTTTCCATTATATTTTATATAAGGAGTATCTAATCTTTGATTTAACAATCCATCACAAGCGTATCTGGTTTTGTCAGAAATCCATTCCTCGTTAATATCTTCATTAATTCTTGGCAGTACTCTTTTTACCTCCCAGCCATAAGTGTCTACTCTTATGTTTGAACCAACTGCATCCATCACATCAATAGTTTCGGTTTTTTTGAGTTCCCATGGCCTAGCCTCAAAAACATATGGTTTAGATGTTAGGGCTCCAACTGGGCATAAATCAACAACATTAGCTGATAATTCAGATTGCATAGATTGCTCTAAGTATGTTGTTATTTGCATATCTTCACCCCTGCCAATGGCACCTAACTCAGAAACACCTGCTATTTCAGTTGCGAACCTTATACATCTGGTACAATGTATACACCTAGTCATTTGAGTTTTTATCAAAGGTCCCATATTCTTTTCTGGGACAGATCTTTTATTTTCTTTATATCTAGATTTATCAACACCATAAAACATTGATTGGTCTTGTAGATCACACTCTCCTCCTTGATCACAAACTGGGCAATCCAAAGGATGATTGGCTAATAAAAATTCCATTACACCTTTTCTAGCTTTTTCAACAAATG
>Ga0114997_10000655_pt1 | contig 28710 bp, 20 predicted proteins | sample ArcticOcean_MG_C_2_FD_87045 | JGI IMG/M metagenome (GOLD analysis project Ga0114997, IMG submission 87045) | Marine microbial communities from western Arctic Ocean - ArcticOcean_MG_CB4_136 | ecosystem: Environmental > Aquatic > Marine > Oceanic | place: Arctic Ocean: Canada Basin | collected... | reverse complement strand
CATATAGTCAATGCAAATACTGAATTGGTCGCTTTAGGGAGTGCTAATTTTATCGGTGCTTTTTTCATGAGCTTTCCCGTTACCGGTGGATTTGGGAGATCTGCAGTAAATTTCAGCGCAGGAGCTCAAACCCCTTTTTCGGGGGTCATTAGCGCCTGCCTAATCGCATTGACCTTACTTTTTTTTACAGATATTTTTGCGCTCTTGGCTTATCCTGTTTTGGCCGCGATCATTTTGGTGGCTCTCAGAAATTTAATTGATTTTAAATATCCTTATGAACTGTCAAGGACGCATTTACTTGATTTTTTTATGCTTAGTTTTACCCTTATTATTACCCTATTCTTTGGGATGATATGGGGTATTTCCTCTGGAATGGGCCTATATGTACTCCTACTCGTATACAAATCTATTTTCCCTAAGATTCAAGTCAAGCCCTTTGATGAAAAGGGAGAAGCATTACCAGTCCCTACTGAGAATAGCAAAACTACTAAAAATCATCCCCTGGTCATTTTGAAAATTGATACTCCTATAATTACCATTAATATCGAATCAATTGAGCAGCAAATAAATCAGCACATGATCCTCTCAAATCCTGATAGTCATGTGTTATTAATAGACTTAAGCACTGTTCAGTATATAGATAGTAGCGGTATCAAGGGAATTAAACGGCTCATAATGCAATTAAATGAAAAAAATATAAGAATTTTATGGTACTCGCTGCATCCTCCTTTAAACGCAATCTTTACTGTAAAAAAAATGATTACTGGACCTATGGAAAAAACTCTTTTTAAAGATTCAACGGCAGCGATTGAGTTCTTAAGAAAAGAAGGTAATTAGTCCCGAAGAAATTAATAAAATGATATGAAAATTGAACAAATCTATACAGGATGTCTGGCGCAAGGGGCCTACTACGTAGAAAGTAAGGGTGAGGTGGCAATTATTGATCCATTAAGAGAAATTGACCCTTATTTAGAGAAAGTGAAAAAAGAAAAATCGAAAATTAAGTATATTTTTGAAACTCATTTTCATGCAGATTTTTTATCGGGTCATCTAGATCTAGCAAATAAATCAGGAGCTGACATAGTCTATGGACCTGAGGCTCATACGGATTATGACATCATTATGGCCACAGATCATCAAGTTTTCCATCTGGGGAAAGTAACCTTACAAGCCTTACATACTCCAGGTCATACCCTAGAAAGCACTTGCTATTTACTAAGGAATGAAGAAGGGAAGGCCCATGCATTGTTTACTGGTGATACTTTATTTATTGGAGATGTTGGACGTCCTGATCTGGCCATAAAAACCTCCTTTACGAAAGAAAATTTAGCCGGGATGCTCTTTGAAAGTCTTCGAAATAAAATAATGCCTTTGCCAGACGATATCATCATTTATCCTGCTCATGGTGCAGGATCTGCCTGTGGAAAAAACATGAGTAATGAAACACAAGATCTTTTAGGGAATCAAAAGAGGACAAATTATGCCTTAAGGGCTGACATGACCAAAGTAGAATTTATCAAAGAAGTTACTGAGGGCATCCTACCTCCACCCCAGTATTTTGCAAAAAATGCACAATTAAATAAATCAGGAATTAAAAGTATCGATGGGGTATTAAAACAAGGAATGGTTGCATTGGATATAGACCTCCTTGAATCATTGGTCGAACATGAAAAGGCACTTGTATTGGATACGCGAGAACCAGAGGAATTTGCTCAAGGACATATACCCAACGCCATTTTTATAGGCATCAAGGGAAGTTTTGCTCCCTGGGTAGGTGCTTTGATAAATGACTTGAATCAGCCTATTGTTTTCATTGCAAGTAAAGGAATGGAAAAAGAGGTCATTACCCGACTGTCAAGAGTGGGCTATGATCATACATTAGGCTATCTTGAAGGAGGGTTTACTGCTTGGGTTCATGCGGGTAAAGATGTGGAAACCATCACTTCAATTTCAGCAGAAACATTCTCAAAGCAATACTCAAAGAAGTCCCTAAATGTAATAGATGTTCGTAAACCTGGCGAATTCCAAGCAGAACAAATCAATGGTGCTCAAAACATTCCATTAGACTTCATTAATAATCATCTGGAATTACTAGATAAACAAACCGAATATCACATCCACTGTCTTGGAGGCTATCGCTCTATGATATTTAATTCGATACTCAAATCAAGAGGTTATCATCAGTTGATTGATATTGAAGGAGGTATTCGTAGCATTAAAGAAACTGAAGTTCCTACAAGGGTAAGCCAAATTTCCTGATGACTATGTTGAAAAAAAATGTGAAATGAAAAGTTCAACTAAAATATAATGGAATTCTAATAATGCTATCTAGCATTTTATATCTACAAAAAATTTACTAAATACTCATTGACGCTTCTGCCGCTTTTATGAACCGTACTGAACGCATAATAATTTACAAATGAACTTAAAAAGCCAAACTGATTCCATGCCCTACCATTATATCATTATCGGTGGCGGATCTGCTGGTGCCGTCTTGGCCAATCGATTAAGTGAAGATCCATCGAATAACGTACTCGTCCTCGAAGCAGGAAGACCTGATTATAAGTGGGATTTCCGAATACATATGCCCGCAGCACTTACTTATCTACTCACAGGTAATAATTATAATTGGGGTTATACATCCGATCCTGAACCGTTTATGTATGATCGTAAAATCGCGCAACCTAGAGGGAAAGTATTAGGAGGATCGAGTTGTATCAATGGAATGATTTGGATCCGAGGAAATGCCATGGACTATGAAAAGTGGGCTGGAGATAAAGGGCTTGAGCATTGGGACTATGCACATTGTTTGCCCTATTTCAAAAAAGTAGAAACCCGCCTGATGGGAGGTGATGATTATAGAGGAGATCAAGGTAATTTAAAACTTACTACCCCTACTTGCGAAAATCCACTATTTGATGCTTTTTTTAAGTCCGTACAGGAAGCCGGTTATCCCTTAACTGATGACGTAAATGGATTTCAACAAGAGGGCTTTGGACGGTTTGATCAAACTATCTATAATTCGCGTAGGCTCAACGCAGCGCGTGCCTATATCCATCCGGTTAAAAATCGTAAAAACTTGACAGTCATTACAGAAGCCATGGTCTTGCGTATCTTATTTGATGGCCAAAAAGCCATCGGTGTCGCTTTCAAAAAAGGTAATAAAATAAAAAAGATCTTTGCTCAAGAAATCATATGCTGTGGAGGTGCGATCAATTCACCTCAACTACTTCAACTATCAGGAATTGGTCGTGCAGATCATTTAAAAAAACTAGATATACCGGTCATAAAAGATCTTCCTGGAGTTGGTGAGAATCTGCAAGATCATTTAGAAGTATATGTACAATGGGCCTGTAAAAAGCCCGTGAGCTTATACCCTTCCTTGAATCCGTGGCGAGCCCCAAAAATTGGATTTGATTGGCTTTTTAGAAAAAAAGGAATTGGCGCTACTAATCATTTTGAAGCCGGCGGCTTTATCCGCAGTAATGACTTGGTAAGCTACCCCAATCTCCAGTTCCACTTCCTACCTTTGGCCATTCGCTATGACGGTACTGCGCCAAGTGAGGGCCATGGTTTCCAATTACATGTGGGACCTATGGGGACAGATGTAAGGGGTCGAATACAAATAAAATCTGGTGATCCACTTGAATATCCCAGTATTCTATTTAACTATCTTTCTACAGAAAATGAAAGGAAAGAATGGTGTGAAGCCCTTCGTTTGTCGAGAAAAATCATCGATACTCAAGCTATGAGTACGTTTATGGGTAAAGAATTGTCACCGGGTCCAGCCGTTCAAACAGATGAAGAAATTCTAGATTTTATCGCGAGAGAAGGTGAAAGTGCCTACCATCCCAGCTCTACTTGTAAGATGGGTACAGATGCGCTATCAGTAACGGACCCCAACACCTTAAAGGTTCATGGCGTAGAGAACCTTCGCGTAGTAGATGCCTCCATTTTCCCTTATGTGACCAATGGCAATATCTATGCCCCTGTATTAATGGTTGCTGAAAAAGCAGCAGACCTTATCCTAGGAAATAAGACGTTAGCCCCATCAAAAATACCATATTACAAAAAAGATAGTCAAAATACTATGGATTAGCTCCCTTTTCAGTGTCTAATTGATACGCTCGCAACGCTTTTAATATCGAATAGCAGACGATGAGCATGAGTAAACAAACCGGAAGCCCAGTCACCAAAGATCCTGTTTGTAAAGCGATGAGCCCACCTCCCCAAAGTAGGACTGCAGCAACAGCCCCTTCTAATAATGCCCAAAAAATGCGCAATTGGACAGGTGTATTTTCTTGACCCCCACTGGTAATAAAGTCAATCACTAATGAACCACTATCAGAGGAGGTGATAAAGAAAATAACGCCTGCAATCACCACAAATAAGATACTTAAATAAGGCAATGGAAAATGCTCTAAAAGTTTAAATAAAGCAGTAGTTATGTCCTGATTGACCGCCTCAGTCATACCCCCTGAGCCAAAAATTTCAATGTGTAAGGAGGTACTTCCAAAAATAGATATCCAAACTATGGTTGCCAGCGTTGGAGCGATCACCACACCAATTAAAAATTCTTTAATGGTACGACCTTTAGATATTCTAGCCACAAATAATCCTACAAAAGGTGCCCAAGCAAACCACCATCCCCAGTAAAAAAAAGTCCAGCTATCCATCCATCGACTTTCCGTATTGACTTCCATCCATGTGCTTGTAGCTATGAGATTTTGGAGATAATAGCCCGTGCTTTGTACCGTTGATCCAAGAATGAAGGAGGTGGGACCCACCACGAGCATAAATCCCATAAGTATGATGGCCATAACCGAGGCCATTTTACTTAAAAGCTGTATACCCTTATGCAAACCTGAGACAACAGATAAGGTCGCGCCTAAGGTAATGATCAAAATTAAAATTACCTGTAAGTTGACACTCTCTTCAAAATTAAAAAGGTAATGCATTCCTGCATTGATGTGCTGAATACCTAAACCTAATGTAGTGGCCAAACCGAACATGGTGGATACTACCGCTATAACATCTATAATGTGACCTATAGGCCCTTTCAAATGATCTCCAAGTAAAGGGTAAAGCACCCATCTCACACCCAGTGGAAGTCCCTTATTATATCTAAAAAATGCCATTGACAAACCCATCAATGCATAAATAGACCAACCATGCAGTCCCCAATGCAAATAAGAAATATTCAAGGCGTTTTTGGCTGCCAACAAAGTTCCCCCTGTCCCATAAGGAGGATTAGAATAATGTATCATCGGTTCGGCTGCACTATAAAACATGAGTACCAAGCCAATGCCCGCATTGAACAGCATACTCAACCAGGCCCAAGTACTGAATTCCGGTTGGGCATCGGGACCTCCTAATCTAATATTTTTGAAACGGCTCAACCCCAGGTACAAACAGAATACTAAGATGATATTTACTGCCAATACATAGAGCCATCCAAATTTGACAGAAATATAGGTTTGAACGGATCCGAAAAAAGTGCCTATAGATTCTTGTAAAGAAAGTGTCAAAATGACAAAAAAGATAACCAGAAAAGCAGATGGAAAAAATACCCAGGGCTGAATATTTCTTAAAAATGGCGAATTTGTGAGCTTTTGTCTTACGATACGTAATCTCTTTAGAATTTCAAGATAGAAAGTCTGAGGTGATTAAAAAAATTTATCAATTAATGATTAAAAATCTAGGGTTATTTAATGTCTTTAAGTCATACCAATACTAAAAATATGAACGATAAACACGTACAAAAAAACCTTCAATCCGAATCAATTAATGGAAATAAATCGTAAATTGAAAGAAATGTAAAGTTAAAACTATAATAACAGATCTGGATAAGATCGAAATCTAATCAACAGTAATTCTTGAACAGATCTTCATAAAAAGAGAAAAGATTAAAGCTTTAAAGGCTAGGTCTATTCGATAGAATAAAAAAAGGGCGGAAACCTACTGACTTAAGGTCATTACTATTTTAAAAAAATCGTAAGACAAGATCATTCTTTTCTCAAAATCAGCTAGATTGTAAGCGGTCTTTTTATGTAAAACCTCAAAAACTTATGTTCTCATTTTTAAAAAAAAAGTACCAGTCCATAAATATTATAGAATTTGAAGCACTCCAAAACGATAAGGACCTAGTTGTGATAGATGTCCGAAATACTGGTGAACTTTCTTCAGGCGTAATCCCAAAATCCATACATATCAACGTGATGGAATCTTCTTTTACTACTAAAGTAAAAGAGTTAGATCGCACAAAGACCTATGTGATGTACTGCCGTAGTGGATTAAGAAGTGCTCGGGCTTGCCAAATAATGGCTAAAAATGAATTCAAAGACCTTTATAACCTCAAGGGTGGATTCATCGCTTGGGACAAAGTTAGATAAGATTTTAATTCATGACTGAAATTAAGCCATCAAAGCTTCTTTGAAAGATTCAAAATCAATTGGCAGAGCTTGAAAAACTTCCTTTTTACCACCAAAAGAATTTATTTTTTCTGAAAAATCTTGACGTCTTTTAAATGCTTTATCGACCACATCGAGAAACTTAACTGGATGTGCGGTCTCTAAAAATATGCCCTGTTCATGATCATTTAAACCATTCAATAACGCTTGATAGCCAATGGCACCATGAGGGTCTAAAAGATAATTATGCTCCTCTTGGCAACTGATCATGGTTTTTAAGATGTCAGCATCTCCTAATTTGAATCCAGAAATGTGTTGCGTCATTTTGACATGATTACTCCCAAACAATTCGAGCATTCTTACAAAATTACTTGGCGCACCAACATCCATGGCATTGGCATAGGTTTGAACAGAAGGGGTAGGCGTATAAACACCTGTACGAAGGTATTCTGGCACCACATGATTTTCATTTGAAGCAGCTATGAATCTGTCTATCGGTAACCCCATGGACCAAGCCCACAAACCTGCGGTCAGATTGCCATAATTTCCTGAAGGTACACTGATCACATTATGAGCTGATTCAGACTGCTGAATGGCATAGAAATAATAAAATGATTGAGGAATCAGTCTGGCTATATTAATAGAATTGGCCGATGATAAACTCATTGCCTTATTTAAATCATTATCAAGGAATGATTGCTTGACCAATCTTTGGCAATCATCAAAAGTTCCAGCTACCTCATAAGCCGTAATATTACCTCCCCAAGTAGTCAACTGTTTTCTTTGAATCTCACTTACTTTTCCTTTGGGATATAAAATCTTCACTTGTATCCCTGGTATTCCAAAAAATCCAGCTGCAACAGCGCCTCCCGTATCACCAGAAGTGGCCACTAATATCGTAATTTCACGATTGGACTGCTCGATAAAATAAGCCATACATCGAGACAAAAATCTCGCACCTACATCCTTAAAAGCCCACGTAGGTCCATGAAATAGTTCTAATGCTGCTATTTGGTTACTTACCTTTTTAAGGGGTATATCAAAGTCTATGGTCTCCTCAATAATTTTTTCCAGGCGATCTGCAGGAATCTCATCTTCAATAAATTGAGAAGCTACTTTGACTCCAATTTCAGTTTTGGACATCCCTTTGAGATTTTCTAGCCAATAACCTTCTAATTTAGGCAAGGCATTTGGATAGAAAAGACCATTATCTGGGGGTAAGCTTTTGAATACCGCCTCCTCAAAACTGACTTGATATAATTTGTTTTTGGTTGAATGGAATTTCATACTATTCAATGATTTTTGCACCTTGTTTATTGATCCCTGAAACAAAAGAAATGACCTCAATTTCATGCGTTCCATAAAGTACTCGGGCAGCATCAATTATTCTACCAGAAGCATCAGCCTCTTTGATAAAGCAGAACATACTGGGGCCAGATCCTGATATACTGAACCCTAAAGCTCCTTTCTTTAAAGCTAATGTTTTCATTTGATGATAAAACGGTATTAAAATACTTCTCACCGGCTCAACAATGACATCCTGCAATGAATTCCCTATACGTTCAAAATCCTGCTCAATGAGACCTGAAATCAATCCTGCCATATTGCCCCATTGTTTCACAGCATCAGTCAATTTGACTTCATCTCTTAGCATTTTTTTAGCGTCACTGGTCTTGATCTCAATTTGAGGAAATATAACAACCACTTTTAAATTTTCTGGATAAGATATATTAAAAACATCTAGCGGTTCATAACTTCTTACCGCTGTAAACCCCCCTAAAACACTAGGTGCTACATTATCTGCATGTGCTTTGGTGGATGCTAATTTTTCACCTACCATAGCATAATTTATGAGTTCAAGTTTACTTTTAGGACTTCCCAAAATTTCATTTGCAGCATATACCGCGGCGGCGGCACTGGAGGCACTCGAGCCCAAGCCACTTCCTGCTGCTATATTTTTTTTTATTCTTAAATCAAATCCTTGATTCAGATCTAAATCTGTCAGCAATGCTTGAATAGCTGCTGTAGACACATTCTTTAGGGGATCTAAGGGTATACCCTGCACACCTTCGATTGAAGTAATCACCAGCCGCTCATCATCACGCCGTGTCAGAATCAATTCATCCCCATAGCCCTCCAAAGCAAATCCCAAAACATCATAGCCACAACCTACATTGGCTACCGTGGCCGGTGCAAACACTTTGATTGACTTTCTCATAATCTATTGTTGCGTATTGGCTACACGCATAACATCAGCAAATATCCCAGATGCTGTTACTGCGGCACCCGCCCCAGCACCCTTAACTACCAAAGGCTGTTCTGGATAGCGATGGGTATAAAAAAGTACAATATTGTCTTTCCCTTCCAAATGATAAAAGGGATGATCCATACTTATCTGAGACAAGCCTGTAGTTAATTTTTCATCCTCAAATGACGCTACATATCGCAATTTACATTCTTTTGATTCTGCCTCTTGATAAAGCTTTGAAAAATGGGTTTCATCGGCGGCTAATTTCAAATAAAAATCAGCTTCGTTCTCAGATGTCTGACAACTTTCAGGGAGAAAACTATTACCCATCACCTCGTCTAAATCAAATTGATAACCACTTTCACGAGCCAAAATCAAAATTTTACGCATAACGTCCTCTCCTGACAAGTCTAAGCGAGGATCAGGTTCCGTATAGCCTTCTTTTTTAGCCAGTTTCACTACTTCAACAAAGGGTCTATTTCCATCATAATTATTGAAAATAAAATTTAACGTTCCTGAAAGTACGGCTTCAATTTTGATGATTTGGTCCCCACTTTTTACCAAATCACTCAAGGTAGAAAGAACGGGTAAACCGGCACCCACATTGGTTTCAAATAAAAACTGAGACTTGTACTTTTTGGATAAACTTTTCAGTAATGAATAATGTTTATATTCTCTGGTAGCAGCAATTTTATTGGGAGTCACTACTGAGATACTCTCTTTTAGTACCTCTTCATATATTTCAGCCACTGTCGCCGAAGCAGTAATGTCTATAAAAATACTATTTCGCAAATTCAAGGTCCGCATTTGCTCAAGAAAATTCACTTGATTAAATACTTCACTCTTGGGTAACTCCTCCATGAAGGTCGTAGGACCAAGACCTTGCTCATCAAAAATCATGGTTTTAGAATTGGCTGCTCCAATGATGACCAAATTCATATTCAATTTATCCAACAGATAAGCTTGCTGATTGGATACTTGCTCTAAAAAAGCTTTGCCAACATTCCCCAAACCAATAATAAAAAGATTTACTTTCTTTATTTCTTCTATAAAAAAAGATTCGTGCAAAGCATTTAAGGCTTTTTTGAGATGCTTTTTTTCAATAACGACAGTAATATTGCGTTCAGATGAACCTTGAGCAATCGTTTTAATATTAATACCATTCCTCCCCAACACACTGAACATCTGACCGCTGATCCCAACCTGACTTTTCATGTTAGAGCCCACCAAGGCAACAATAGATAAATGTTGTTCTACTTCTATTGGATCTATTTTTCCTGAATTAATTTCACTTTTAAAAACCTTATGAAGTTCTTCAACTGCCTTTTCTTGATCAAAAGATTGAATACCTACACAAATGGTATGCTCCGAAGAAGCTTGTGTGATGATAATTACATTGATATTTCGATCGGCAAGGGCTTGAAAAAAGCGTGCAGAGAAGTTAGGTATGCCAACCATACCACTCCCACTTAAATTCAATAAGCATATTTCGTCGATAGATGAAATACCTTTGATGGTGCTATTATCCTCCCATGAGCTTGTAATTTTGGTACCCAAATCTGTAAGTTTAAAAGTGTTCTTTATTATGATTGGAATATTTTGTTCTAAAGCCGGTTGTATCGTGGGAGGATAAATCACTTTGGCACCAAAATGTGAAAGTTCTAAAGCATCCTCATAAGAGAGTTGAGGAATGACGCGCGCAGCGGTTACCAATCTTGGGTCTACCGTCATCAAACCACTGACATCAGACCAGATTTCTAAGACAGATGCTTTATAAAAGTTTGCAAATAATGCCGCCGTGTAATCAGAGCCTCCCCGACCCAAGGTGGTAAAATCCCCCTCCACTGTCCTAGCAATGAACCCTGGACAGATATTAATTTGCTTTAGATCAGCCAACTGTTCAATGGCCTTTTCTCGGGAGATATCCATGATCACATGGCCAAAGCCAAATTCATTGGTACAGGTAAGAATTTGAGTAGGATCAACCAAGTTAACCTCCTTTTTTAATCCCTTGAGGTAATTATATATAATCAATACGGACAATCGCTCACCAATACCACATACATAATCAAAGGACTTTAAACTGTTTTCTCGTAGTACAAAAATAGCTTTTAAAATCTCTTCTAGCTCATTAATAATGAGCTTAATACCTCCTAAAACACCACTTTGGAGTTTGACGTCAATGAGGTCTTTGACAAGGGTCAAGTGAAACTCTTCAATTTCTTTAACCAAAGACTCGTATTGAGTATCTCTGTTCTGAGCAAAATGTGTGGCGCTTATCAATTGGTTGGTCACACCTCCCACAGCAGAAACTACAGCAAAAACATCATTTGATGACGATTTCTCTAGCAATACCTTGGCAACGGTTTTGATGCTCTTGGCATTACCCACAGAAGTTCCACCGAACTTAAGTACAATCATGGTTATTTATTTTCAATATAAGCGGCCATCCAATCTCCTACCTCAGAGGTTGACTGTCCTACAGCACTTTCTGCAATATCAATTGTCACAAATTCTTCCACTATAGATTGCTCTACAGCCTCCCTGATCAATGCAGCTTCTTCAATCAACTTGAAGGCATATTCAAACATCATAGCAGCAGAAAGTATAGTCGCCACAGGATTAGCTATGTTTTTACCTGCCGCTTGAGGATAAGATCCATGAATCGGCTCAAAAACAGATGTATGGACACCTACCGATGCTGAAGGCAACAAGCCTAAAGAACCACTGATCACGCTGGCCTCATCGGTTAGAATGTCACCAAACATGTTTTCAGTCACCATAACATCAAAATCCTTTGGCCATTGTATGATGCGCATCGCAGCGTTGTCAACGAGTAAATACTCGACTTCAATATCAGGATAATTAGGCGACATCTCCTGAGCAATCTGCCTCCATAGTCTTGAAGTGGCCAATACATTCGCTTTATCAACCACCGTTAGTTTTTTTCTTCTTTTACGGGCAAATTCAAATCCTAATTCTAAGATTCTTACAATTTCAGATCGCGTGTATATGCAAGTATCATAGGCGGTATTACCATCCTCTGACCGACCTTGGGGTTGACCAAAATAAATACCTCCTGTCAACTCACGTATACAAACGAAATCAGCGCCATCAACTAATTCAGTGCGTAAGGGGGATTTATGAATCAAAGACTTGAAAGTAGTCAACGGACGAATATTTGCATAAAGGCCTAATTTTTTTCGCATGGATAATAAACCTTGTTCAGGGCGTACTTTAGCACTCGGATCGTTATCGTATTTAGGATCTCCTATGGCTCCAAATAATACAGCATCTGACGCCATACAAAGTACATGAGTTTCCTCTGGATAAGGATCTCCCACTGCCTCTATGGCGGCCGCACCAGTAAGTGCATGTTTATAGACCAACTTATGGTTGAATTTATCAGCAACTACTTGCGTAATCTTTAATGCTTCGTTAATAATTTCTGGCCCTATTCCATCTCCAGATAGTATTGCTATATTCAAATTCATTGAAATTTATGCTAAAGTAAATTGTGATTGTAATTGTGTGATTTGAAGAATGGTCTCATTTTGAAGTAAATTCAACATCTTCTCCGTTGCCTTTATAGCTGAAAAAGTTTGATCAGTATCAACTCCCCGAGTTTTGAACTCGCGCTTCATTTCCCAGGTTATGGTAGTTTCGCATAAGGCGTCTGATTTCCCTCCAGGAGGTATCAATACACTATAATCTATCAATTGTGGGAGCGATTTCTTAAGTTTATCTTGATAGATTTTTGATAGGGCATTCATAAAGGCATCATATTGTCCGTCCCCTGCTGAAGTCGCCTCATACTGTTTCCCTTCTATCTTTAAGGCCACGGAAGCCACAGGCTTCAAGCCCTTGGCATGTGATAAATTATAATTGATGATTTTTACCTTTTGCTCAATCTCTGCCAAATCCAAAACATCTGCAACGATATAGGGTAAATCATCCAACGTGATTTGTTCCTTTTTATCTCCCAATTGAATGACTCTATCCGTTACTTTTTTGAGTGTTTTCTCATCAAGTTCAATACCTAGTTCAGCTAGATTCTTTTTCACATTTGCCTTTCCGGAAGTCTTGCCCAAAGCATAACTTCGGGATCTCCCGAAGCGTTCGGGCATGAGCGTATTGAAATATAAATTATCCTTACTGTCCCCATCTGCATGTACGCCACAAGTTTGGGTAAATACACTGGCCCCAATCAAAGGTTTGTTGGCGGGAATCCGTAAGCCTGAAAAGGTTTCAACTAATTTACTGATGCGATAAATATTGGTTTCTACCACATTTGTTTCAATTTTCAGATGATCACGAAGCGCTGCAATTGAACTACTCAAAATAGCATTACCGGCTCGTTCTCCCAGGCCATTAACTGTGACGTGAATACAGCTTACTCCCGCTTTTACGGCTTCCAAAACATTTGCGATACTCAGATCGTAGTCATTATGTGCATGGAAATCAAATTTAAGTTTGGGATAACGATGGATCATTTCCGACACAAACAAAGCCGTCTCTGAGGGCTGCAAAACACCTAAAGTATCCGGCAACATAAAGCGTAGAATAGGTTGATCCTCAAGTGCATCCATCAACTGAAAAACATAATCCCGAGATTGGATCATTCCATTAGACCAATCTTCTAAATATAAATTAATCTGAATACCCAATGTGTTGGCATACTCAATGGTGTCAATTAATGATTCAATGTGTTCTTCTGGTGTCTTGCGTAATTGACCCCTCAAATGCTTCACTGATCCTTTGGCGAGCAAGTTCATCACCTTACCCCCTACCTCCTGAATCCACTTGACAGACTCACGCTGATCTACAAATCCAAGAATTTCAATTTTTTCTAAATGATCTGTATCCTTCGCCCAATTTAAAATGCGCAGAGCTGCTCTTTTTTCACCCTCTGATACACGCGCCGAAGTGATCTCTAAGCGATCTACTTTGACCTCTTCTAACAAAATTTTGGCCAAGCTGAGTTTTTCTGTTTCCGTAAATGATACGCCAGAAGTCTGCTCACCATCTCTGAGGGTGGTATCTAATATGAGTACTTTTTGCTCATCCATATCATTCTTTCGATTCGAAAACTGCTATTTCTTTTTTCAGACTTAATAAATAATCAATATCGTCATAGCCTTGCAAGAGACATTCCTTCTTGTAAGGATTAATTTCAAAATCAATGACTTTATCTAAAGCATCTATTGTAAAGGTTTGTTGCACAAGATCAACGCTGAAAGTAGCTTGAGTATCCGTGTCTATGGCTTCAAATATTTCACTAAGCTCATCTGAGGTTACTTGAACTGGAAGCAGACCGTTATTCAAAGCATTTCCTTTGAATATATCAGCAAAGAAACTAGATACAACTACCTTAAATCCATAATCGTACAATGCCCAAGCCGCATGTTCTCTACTTGATCCGCTGCCAAAATTTTTTCCTCCAATCAAAATTTGTCCCGAGTATTTGATCTCATTCAAAGGGAAACCGCTGATCGGATTATTAGATTTATCATAGCGCCAATCTCTGAACAAATTATCTCCAAATCCTTTTCTCTCGACGGCTTTTAAAAAACGTGCAGGTATAATTTGGTCCGTATCTACATTTTCAATCTGCACGGGGACCGCTGAAGACTGAATTTTTATGAATTTTTCTATGGGCATCAACTTAAGCTTTTAGTTCAAATATTCTCTTGGATCAGTGATTTTTCCTGAAATAGCACAAGCTGCGGCTACCAAAGGGCTTGCAAGTAAGGTACGTGCTCCGGGTCCTTGTCTACCCTCAAAGTTCCTATTAGAGGTGGAAACTGCATATTTTCCAGCAGGAATCTTATCATCATTCATGGCCAAACAAGCCGAACATCCTGGCTGTCTCAACTCAAATCCAGCAGCTTCAAGAATGACTAACAAACCCTCCTCTTGGGCTTGGACTTCTACCTGTTTAGAACCTGGTACAATCCAAGCAGTAATGTTCTCTGCCTTCTTTTTGCCCTTAATAAAATGGGCAAACTCTCTTAAATCTTCAATCCTGCCGTTGGTACAACTACCAATAAAAACGTAGTCAATTGATTTTCCTTGCAATTTATCGCCATCACTGAAGCCCATATATTGAAGAGATTTTTCATAAGTAACCCTTTCACTCTCCGCTATAGAAGCAGCCAGGGGAATGTGGCCTGTAATTCCCGTTCCCATTCCTGGATTAGTTCCGAAAGTGATCATAGGCTCAATGTCTTGGGCGTGAAATAAGTATTCTTTGTGAAAAGAAGCATCTTCATCGGTCTTGAGCAAGGCCCATTTTGCCATGGCGTCCTCCCATTTTTGGTCTTTTGGAGAGAACTCTCTGTTCTTAAGGTATTCAAAAGTAGTCTGATCGGGAGCAATTAAGCCCCCTCGAGCACCACTCTCAATACTCATATTACATAAGGTCATGCGTCCTTCCATGGTCAATCCCTCAATAGCGCTTCCTGCATATTCGATAAAATGCCCAGTGCCCCCACTCGTAGTTATTTGGGATATAATGTAGAGCGCAATGTCTTTAGCCGTTACCCCTTTGCTTAAAACTCCATCAATCTTGATTCGCATCTTCTTTGGCTTGGGCTGCATGATACATTGAGTACCTAAAACCATTTCTACTTCACTCGTACCAATGCCAAAAGCAACGCATCCAAATGCTCCGTGTGTTGAAGTATGGCTATCTCCACAAACAATAGTCATCCCAGGCTGGGTCAATCCCAGCTCGGGACCAATCACATGAACGATACCCTGCCATTTGTGATTTAATCCGTACAAGGGAATATTATGATTTTTACAATTCTTCATCAACTTATCCACTTGAATTCTAGATAAAGCATCTTGAATGGTCAAATGTTGATCTTGAGTAGGAATATTATGGTCTGGGGTAGCTGTCGTCTTTTGGGGATTAGCAACACTCAATCCCCTTTTTTCTAGACCTAGAAAAGCTACTGGACTGGTTACTTCATGTATATAGTGCCTATCAATGTACAAAACACTAGGCCCATTTTCAATAGACTTAACGGTATGGCCATCCCAAATTTTATCAAATAATGTCGTCGATTGACTCATATTTTATTATTTATAATTCTTTTTCTTTAATCTTCTTCAGCTCAATGGGTCCCATTTTATTAACTGCATCCAAGTAAGCCTCTATAGCGGCGGTAATCAAGTCTTGATGTGCTGCAAAACCATGAAACATTTTTCCTGTTTGATTCTTTAGTTGGACATGTACCTTACCTAAGGCTAAGGTAGTTCTGCTAAATGCCTGAATCAAAATCTCATCGATGAACTCATTCTTATTAATTACTGACCTTATCGCATTTAATGCAGCATCAATTCCACCAACACCCGTCCCAGAAACTTCTATTTTTTCTCCTAAAACATCTAAGTGAACTACCGCGCTGGGCACTAAACCTTTTCCCGAAGTAACCTTAAGGAAATCAAGCTTAACGTGCTCCTTATCCCTATGAACTTTACCCATCAGATTTTCAAGGTCTTCATCTGAAATCTCCTTTTTAGAATCCGCCAACTTTAAGAAATGTTCATATACTTCGTCAATTTTCTCCTCTTCAAGCTTATATCCTAAAATACTGAGTCGATGTCTTAAAGCCGCCCTACCACTTCTTGCAGATAATAATATAGACGATTCTTGAACCCCTACCTCGACCGGATCGATGATTTCATAATTCTCACGGAGCTTAAGGACACCATCTTGATGTATTCCCGATGAATGGGCAAAAGCATTCCTCCCTACTATAGCCTTATTGGGTTGAACGGGCATATTCATCAAATTAGAGACAAGTCTGCTGGTTTGATAAATATTTTTCGTATTGATATTGGTTTCGATATTGAGCGCTTTGTGACTTTTAAAAGTCATCACAACTTCTTCTAGACTGGTATTACCCGCACGTTCTCCAATACCATTCATGGTGACCTCAACCTGCCGCGCACCATTGATCACACCCATTATCGAATTGGCCGTAGCCATACCCAAATCATTGTGGCAATGCGTTGAAATAATAGCCTTTTCGATGCCCTTCACATGCTCCATCAAATACTTGATTTTAGCACCATACATCTCTGGTAAGCAGTATCCTGTCGTATCTGGAATATTGATGACTGTAGCACCGGCAGCAATCACTGATTCAACTACTCTTGCCAAATACTCATTATCGGTCCGCCCAGCATCTTCAGCATAAAACTCAACATCTTCTACATATTTTTTAGCATATTTAACCGCGTGCACAGCACGCTCGAGTACTTTTTCTTCTGTTGACATCAACTTATGATGAATATGCAAAAAAGAAGTCCCTATACCAGTATGAATACGCTTTCTTTTGGCGTATTTCAACGCATCTGCGGCTACTTCAATATCCTTCTCAACGGCCCGCGTCAAGGCACAAATGATAGGCCTTGAAGTGGCCTTAGATAACTCACGAACCGAATTGAAATCGCCAGGACTTGAAACAGGAAAACCCGCCTCAATAACATCTACACCTAACGCTTCGAGCGCCTTAGCCACTATGATTTTTTCTTCCGTGTTCAGTTTACAACCTGGGACTTGTTCACCATCTCGTAAGGTTGTATCAAAAATATAAAGTTGATCTGCCACGACAATCGTAGTTAAAAAGGTTAATTATTTATTCTCAGGTCTTAATTTTCTCACAGTAGCCCCCGTGCGCCACATTTCGGATTCCCTTAACTCATTAAGCTCTTTTTCAAGACCCTCTCTGTAAGTGGCCTTCTGATTTGCCTCAATAGTAATTTTGGCTTCATTTCCAGTGGCTACACTTTCATAAAGTTCTTCAAAAACCGGTGCAACCGCATCTCTAAACTTTTTCCACCAATCTAAAGCTCCTCTTTGGGCAGTCGTTGAACAGTTGGCATACATCCAATCCATGCCGTTTTCAGCTACCAGCGGATATAAAGATTGGGTCGCTTCCTCTACCGTTTCGTTAAACGCTTCTGAGGGTGAATGTCCTTTTTTACGTAGTAAATCATATTGCGCCGCAAATAATCCTTGTATAGCACCCATCAAACTCCCTCGCTCTCCAGTCAAATCACTATACACTTCGCTTTTAAAATTGGTTTCAAAAAGATAACCTGAGCCCACGCCAATACCCAGCGATATGACCCGCTCACGCGCACGCCCTGTTGCATCCTGATGAACTGCAAATGATGAATTTAGGCCTTTTCCTGCTACAAACAATCTTCTTAATGACGTGCCTGACCCCTTTGGAGCAACCAGGATAACATCTATATCGTTAGGCAATTCAATACCCGTTTGATCCTTATAAGTAACGCCAAATCCATGAGAAAAATAAAGGGCTTTTCCTGGGGTTAAATAAGGCTTAATAACGGACCACTGGTCAATTTGACCTGCATCTGATAACAAATATTGAATGACCGTTCCTTTCTCACAAGCTTCCTCTATTTCAAATAATGAAACTCCGGGTTCGAATCCATCTGCAACCGCTTTATCCCATGATTTACCCCCTTTTCTTTGACCCACGATGACATTGAATCCATTATCTCTCAAGTTGAGTGCTTGACCCGGACCTTGGACGCCATAGCCGACAATGGCTATCACCTCATCCTTCATTACTTCTCTTGCTTTTTCGAGGGGAAATTCCTCACGGGTGACTACTTCTTCTTCTACACCGCCAAAATTAATTTTTGCCATTTGTCTAACTTTTATGAATAATTAAAAATCTTTAATACTTAATTTATTTGAATTTGAAGCTTCTAATTCTTTGATGTAAGCTTCGGTTTTTCTGGTTGATTTTGATATGGCCACACGGCCCGATCGGATGAACTCTAAGAGCCCAAAAGGTTCTAATTTTTGATATAAATCATGGGTCTCTTTCGCTTTTCCCGTTTTCTCGATGATCATGTAGTCTGTTTCAATCACTAAAATCCGTGCGCCACTTTTGCTCACTAGATCCTCTATCGACGTCCCATCCACAATCGCATATTTCGGAACTTTATAGAGGGCAATTTCTTGATAGAATATCTGATCTTCTTCGTAAACAAACGCTCCAAGCACATCAATCAGCTTCCTTATTTGCTTGACGATATTGTCAATCATATCCTTACTGGTCTCGATCACAATCGTAAAGCGACTTACGCCTTTCACTTCTGTAACTGATACGTTCAAACTATTGATATTGATCTTCCTTTTGGTAAAAATGATCGTCAGCTGATTGATTAATCCAGATTTATCTTCAGTAAGTACAGATAAAGTAAATTCTCTGGGAGTTGAGGTAGGGTATTTAAGTTCTAAACTCATATCAATCTAATCTGATTTCAGCTACAGAGGCTCCGGAAGGCACCATTGGAAATACATTTCCTTCTTGCTCGACCACTACTTCAAGTAGTGCCGGTCCTTCACAATTCAACCAATCAAATATGGCTTGATCTAGATCTTCTCTTTTTTCAACTTTTTGAGCCTTAATACCATAACCTTTGGTAATCATTTGAAAATCTGGATTATCCAGCTCAGTAAAAGAATAACGCTTTTCAAAAAACAACTGTTGCCATTGACGTACCATTCCCAGGAAGTTATTATTTAGAATTAAAATTTTTACCGCTAAATCACTCTGCCTTATGGTTCCTAATTCTTGTATGGTCATTTGAAAACCACCATCTCCAATCACAGCTATAACCGTTCTTTCTGGCTGTCCTACTTTTGCGCCCATCGCAGATGGCAACGCGAAACCCATCGTACCCAAACCACCAGAAGTAATACAGCTTAATGATTTTCGAAATTTATAATATCTATTTGCTACCATTTGGTGTTGTCCAACGTCAGTAACCACAATGGCCTCACCATCAGTAACCTCTGATATCCTATTGATTACTTCAGCCATTTTTATTTCACCTGAATCAGGATACAATTCAGCATCAATTACCTTATCAAATTCAATTTTGTCACATTGACGAAACTCGTCTATCCAATCCTTGTGCGTTGAAACATTCACCAACGGGAGCAGCCCCAACAAAGCCTGTTTGGCATCACTATTAATAGCCACAGTTGTTTTTACATTTTTGTCTATCTCAGAGGGATCAATTTCGATGTGAATTACTTTGGCTTGTTTAGCATATCGGTCTAAATCTCCAGTCACTCTATCATCGAATCTCATACCTATAGCGATTAAGACATCACATTCATTGGTTTTTATGTTAGGACCATAATTACCATGCATACCTAGGTAGCCAACATAAAGGGGATGGCTGGTCGGAATTCCTGAGAGTCCCATCAGCGTTGCCGCCATAGGAATTCCTGTTTTTTCTGCAAATCGCATCAATTCATTCTCTGCTCCAGAAAGCTGAACACCTTGTCCTACCAATATATAAGGCTTTTTAGCCTCATTTATCAAATTTGCAGCGGCCTCAAGATCCGACGTTAGCGCTTCGGGATAAGGGTGGTAACTTCGGATTTTTTCGCATTTATCATAGGTGAAATCAAACTCAGCAAATTGAGCATCTTTGGTTATATCGATCAAAACGGGCCCTGGACGACCCGTATTCGCAATATAAAAAGCTCGAGCAATAGCATAAGGTATTTCCTCTGCTCGGGTCACTTGGTAATTCCACTTGGTCACAGGCATAGAAATGCCCATAACATCTGTCTCTTGAAAAGCATCTGTCCCTAATAGATGTGAAGGAACTTGCCCAGTAATACAGACCAAAGGAGTCGAATCAATTTGTGCATCTGCTATACCGGTAATTAAATTGGTTGCCCCTGGACCAGAAGTAGCAAAACAGACCCCTACTTTGCCGGTCACACGAGCCATACCCTGGGCGGCATGTACCGCGCCCTGCTCATGACGGGTCAAAATATGGTTCAATTTGTCTTGATAATTATAGAGTGCATCATAAATGGGCATAATGGCGCCGCCCGGATAACCGAAAATAGTCGTAACTCCTTCGGCTATTAAACACTGAAGTACCGCATCAGACCCTTTTATTCTGGTCGTCTTTTTGGATCTCTTTTTTTCTAATACTAAAGTTGATGTATTCATATTATTAATCGGTAACACAACCCTCGGATGCCGTAGCTACCGAATTGATATATTTTTTTAATACTCCTTTATTGGCTTTGTAATCGGGCTGGATCCAAATGGATTTTCTTTTTTTCATTTCTTCATCAGAAATTTTCAAAACCAATTGATTACTGATGGCATCTACCCTGATGATATCTCCATTTTTCACAAAAGCTAAAGGTCCTCCTTCTTGCGCTTCAGGAGTAATATGTCCCACAACAAATCCATGAGATCCTCCCGAGAATCTTCCATCTGTAATTAAGGCAACATCTTTCCCCAGACCGGCACCCATCACTGCTCCCGTAGGTTTTAGCATTTCTGGCATGCCTGGGGCTCCTTTGGGGCCCGAATATCTAATCACAATCACTTCTCCTTTTTGAACTTCTTCAATAATGCCTCTTATAGCATCAAATTCATCTTCATAGATCCTTGCAGGGCCCTCAAATATCTCACCTTCTTTCCCAGTGATTTTGGCTACGGCACCTTCGGGAGCTAGGTTTCCATAGAGAATTTGTAAATGTCCGTTAGCCTTAATGGGGCGATCAAAAGGTACGATTACTTTTTGCTGTTCGCTGAGACTCTTTACAGCCTCCAAATTTTCTCCAATATTTTTCCCCGTGACGGTGAGACAATCTCCTTGTAAATAACCCTGTTGCAACATTTCTTTCAATACAGCAGGAACACCACCCACCTGATGTAAATCCTGCATCAAATACGCTCCTGAAGGTTTTAGATCTGCTATAAAAGGTGTATTATCAGAAATTCTTTGAAAATCGTCAAGACCCAAAGGTACATCTACCGATTTGGCCATAGCGATCAAATGTAAGACAGCATTGGTTGAGCCGCCCAAGACCATGACGGTAGCTATGGCATTCTCAAAAGCCTGCTTTGTCATGATTTGCTTAGGAAGAATATCCTTTATCATTAGATTTTTGATGGCTGCTCCAACCTTCAAAGTTTCTGTCGTTTTGTCTTGGCTTTCGGCAGGATTAGATGACGAAAAAGGCAGGCTCATTCCCAATGCCTCTATGGCAGATGACATGGTATTGGCCGTATACATACCCCCACATGCACCTGGGCCTGGAATTGAGTTTTTTATGATACCTTCATAATCCTCATCAGAAATACTATTTGATAACTTGGCTCCGTAAGCCTCAAAAGCTGAAACAATATTAAGATCTTTCCCTTTCCATTTACCTGGTTTGATACTTCCACCATAAACCATCAATCCGGGTCGATTCAATCTACCTAAAGCCATGATGGCGGCTGGCATATTTTTATCACATCCAACGACAGGCACTAGTGCATCATAGTATTGCGCATTGACGACAGTTTCTATTGAATCTGCGATAATATCACGCGACACTAAGGAGTATTTCATCCCCTCAGTTCCATTAGAAATACCATCACTCACTCCGATGGTATGAAAAATCAAACCTACCAAATCAGCATCCAACACTCCTTTCTTAACTTGATGTGCCAAAATATTCAAATGCATATTACAAGGGTTTCCTTCAAAACCAGTACTCACAATTCCTACTTGTGCTTTTGACATATCTTCGCTAGATAGCCCAACGGCATACAGCATCGCTTGAGAAGCAGGTTGGCTCGGGTCTTGAGTAATGACTTTACTATATTTATTTAATCTTGACATAATTTTAAACAATAGTTAGACCCTGGTATTCATTGAACATTACTTGCTGACGGTACATCATGTACAGACTATGAGCATTAGAATCCTCCCACTCAGCCTTAAAAATTTCACCATTGATACTTTTGATAGGTGATACTTCCGTAGCTGTTCCTGTCAAAAAAGCGTAATCTGCCTCGTATATCTCTTCTACTGACACCTCTTTTTCGGTTACTTTTATATTCCATTGCTTTGCCAGTTCAATGATAGTTTGGCGCGTAATGCCGTCATAGGCGAATTCAGTAGTGGGCGTAAAAAGTGCGCCGTCCTTCTCATAAAAAAAATTAGCTGCTGGACTCTCTGAAATATTCCCATTAATATCGAGCATCAAAGCTTCACTATAACCTAATTTTTTGGCCTGTGAAGATGCCAAGATGGAGTTTGTATAATTGCCTATAATTTTGGCATTAATTTTATTAGCCAAGCCTACGGTTTTGCTATGCTCTGAGATCATCAGATCTAAAGGTTCATTGCCTAAATATTTTTTCCACCTCCATACCGCCATAAAAACATGGACCTTACTATCGGTCGTCAAGTCCATATTGGTATCCATAAAAATTAAGGGTCTGACGTAGGCATTCACGAGCTTATTTTTTTTCAACAGCTTATAGGCTACATTGACGAGTTCGTCAACGGTGAAGGGAATTTCGAGGGTCAGATCTTTACATGCAGCCGTCAATCGTTCAAAATGTGCCTTTGCTCTAAAAATATTACACCCTTCTGCATTTTTGTAAGACCTCATCCCATCAAAGGCTCCAAATCCATAATGCATAGTTTGACTAAAGAGACTGAAATTTGCTTTTTTTGCCTCTATCCAACTACCATCTAAAAACACAATACTATCCTCTTGAAAATACATTTTTTTTAAATAAAGAAAGCCATTCTAATTTATTTCGAATGGCTTTGATTTTTTTAAATTAATTGAACCAATCGACTCAGGTATGAATGATCACTGAGAGCAAAATGTACATGAGAACTATAGAAATTTGTATCATTATTTTTTTGTTAAATAAAAGTTCAAACTAGTACTCCTTATTTAAGAAAGCCGTAGTAACAGAACAAAATTGTTCTAATTTGTATAAACATCCTAATTTTTAATTAAAATTAGTATCAAAAAGTTAAAATGTAAGGATAAAGAACCTTTTAATATAAAAAATAAATAAAAAATAAGCATTTAACGCAGGTCCCAATCAAAATAGAACTCAAATGGAAAAAAACATTACATTAAGAGAACAAAAAAGTACCTCGGCTTATTTCCAAAAGCAAGATCAAACTATTTTTCTGAATAAGACCATTAATTTTAAGATTAATAAACTGATATATTACTCTGTAAGCAATTTAACAAAATTGCTGTTCCTACTAAATTTTCATAATATTTAATGATTATTCAGTAAATCATAATTATTTCCTTTGAATTAATTAAAATGTTTTTGAAAAGAATTTTTTATAAAATGCTTATCTCCACTCATATTTTATTAACATTTCATTAAATCTTTAACTTTAATAATGTAAAATTGTATTTTATAAATATATACTTCGAGGTAAAAGTGAATATATCAATGTTTGATACTATCCATTTAAGCTACCCGATTCGAAAGCTATTTTATGATTAAAAAGATAATCGGGCCAAGTCGATATGAACGAAAAAAGAGTAGAAGTTGTAGAAATATGCTATGTATAAGTAAAAAATCGAAAAATTTATAAAAAGAAAGGGTTACCTATTAAGGTAAGCACATATTAAGTGTCTAGAACCTTTAGCATTAACATGCCATAAATTGTTTAAAAATAAAAGTTTGATTAAATCGAAGAAGAAAAAAACAAATAAAATGATGAAAAATAAAATTTTAACACCATTCAAGTATTTCACAATGTTAGTGATGGCCTTGAGTTTGACCTTTCTCACAAATTGTAGTGATGATGACGATGTAGATGGCCCTAATGATGTCGTGGAATCAGAATATGAAAATATTATGCAAACTTTGGCCGATGTCGGAGGATACGATACATTAATCTACCTTCTCGAAGCATATCCAATTGATGCAAATGGCACATTGCTGTCTTCTTTGTTTTCAGAAGATGGTACATATACCCTATTTGCACCCAATAATGATGCCTTTTTAGCTCTGTACGCTACAGTGGGTGTGAGTAAGGCAAGTGATGTTAGCCCTGCGATCATAGTATCTTTATTAACTTATCATGGTGCTGGTACTGTCATTGATGAAATAACTCCAGGTGCTAGCATAGCCACTGTCCAAGGCGAGTCAATCATTGTAAATTTAGATAATCCCGATGCCGATGGTTCTGAGGGTTCTCCGGAAAATGGAACACTCCTCACAGGATCTAATACCAAAGGGATTCTTGTTTCCGATGAACCAATTTTAGCCTCAAATGGTATTATATGGGACGTTGGAACTGTACTTATACCCCCTGGTGTAGGTAATTTATTGGCAAGTATTTTAGGAACAAATGCTGCCTCTTTATTGATCAGCGATACTTTTTCTGCAATGGGTGGAGCTCTTCAGGCATCAGATGTTTTTGCTACTGAGGCCCAACTTCCAAGTCTCATAGCTTACTTATCCAATCCTGATGCGATGTCTACAGTGTTTGCTGTTCCGAATGCTGTCTTTCAAGGGGTTGGAATTTCGGTTGACGATTTTTCTCCGGACGAGTGGTATGCTATTATAGCCCATCATATAGTTGGAGAAGCAGGAGCAATGAAAGCTACTGGTGATGCCTCAAAAATTCTTGATGCTGCTACCATTACAGGAGGAGCATTCGATAATGGAAAAGTTGTTGATGGAATGTTTCCGCTGATGGATGACATAGATGGAGATGGTACAGATGATTATGCGCCACTTTTCATCAAATACGACGCGGCATTAGCTGGTCAATTTGGAGGCGGAACCGGTGTTCTTATCGATAGCGATTTGGATTTCTTGATGGGAATGAGTTCTGATAGTGCAGGTTTCTGGAATGCTGAAGTGTTAGCGCCAGATGCTGTAGTTAACGTCAACGGTGTAATTCATGTTACTATTGGTTTTCTACTTCCTTTCAAACCTGAACCTGCAAGTAATCCCATGGAAGGAACTTGGCAACTCGCCCCTGTTCAAGGTTCGCTAGCAGTAGGGCCGAGTCCAACTGACTTATCATGGTTTAATATAACCCCAGGTGAGATAACTGACAGAGAATGTCACTATGACGATCAGTATGTGTTTGACGCGGGTACAATGAGTACTAATGAAGATGGAGACGAGATTTGGACCGGTCAGTATACAATTCTCACAGATGGATCCACTTGGGTAGAACAATGGCAAGGTGTTGATGAAGGATGTGGTGAGCCTGTCGCTCCTCATGATGAGTCGAATGCACCGTTTACCTACCAGGTTAATGATGATAAAGAAACAGTAACCTTGTTTGGCATAGGAGCTTACTTTGGTTTAGCTAAAGTTTATAATGATGGTGAACTAACCTCCACTGCGGATGCTCCTGATCAAATTACCTATACATATGTGGGTGATGATGATGAAGAAGACTGTCATGCAACATTTCATATACAAATACCTAATGATGCCGGGGTAGATGGTTTGGCGACATGGCAATTCATCCTTGAACATCAAGATTGTGAGGACGAAACCGGCGGAGACGACGGCGATGATGACGGCCAAGCACCCTCAATGTATGCAGACTTTTCAGGAACTTTCGGTGGTATGACATATGACCCGGCAACACATGTATATAATTTTCCAACAGGCTCTGAAGTGTGGGCTGGTGTTGCAAACGAAAATGTTGACTTATATCCCTTCAGTTTTCCTAATGGAGGAAAGATTACATTTTTGGCGGCTGTACAAACGGCTGGTGATAGCGTCAATGTCAATTTCAGATTTGAAAAAGCACCTAATCCAGACGTTGATCCTGCATTCAACACAGCGAAAGTATTAGTGACAAGTACGGTAGTTGACCAAGAAACTTACACTGTGGAAATCCCACCGCAAGATAGTGCGAATACGTATCGTTCATTTCTAATGTATCTTGGAGAAAATGATGTTCCTGTGGAAATACATGATGTATTTGTTACCGTAAATGAATAATATTATTCATTACTTAGGTAATAAAAAAGGCCAACGAAATTCGTTGGCCTTTTTTATTATTATTAATTTTATATTTGCCACTGATTAATAAATCTGATTTTCATCATATTACATAATATAGATCCTCATAGAGCAATCGATCATGATAAAGTGTCTAACGAAATACTCAAATTCAATGACTATTAAGACGCTCATAAGGCAATGTTACGAAATAAGGCTTATTCGCTGAAAAACTCTTTGTTGAACTGAAATTTAATCTCCATTAAATCCTATTTCTCCTACTCACCAAATATTGCCCTAAATGACAAATACTAAAATTAAAATATGCTCCATTAGATTTGAACACTTTGAGTGATTAAAACCTCCGCAAGTATAGCCTTGATCAAATAGGTATACTCAAACTCCCAATAGAGTACCACAGCGTGCACAAAACTTGGCCTTGAAGTTATGTTTTCGTTTACCACAAGAAGAACATATTACTTTTTTCTTACGAACACTTTTTTGAGAAGTCTTGTTCAATTCAGAGCTTACAATGCCTGTTGGTACAGCTATGATCGCATATCCCATAAGCATCAGGATAGCTGCCAAAATTTGACCAAAAACGGTGATAGGATATATGTCCCCGTAACCTACTGTAGTAGTAGTCACAATGGCCCAATAAATACTGCGAGGTATGCTGTCAAATCCATTTTCACTCCCCTCTACAAGGTACATTAAGGTTCCCATGATGGTCACTAAAGTCAATACACCTCCTAGAAATACTAAGATTTTATGCCTACCTGAAACCAATGCTTTGATCAGTACCCGAGATTCCGAGAGTTGACGACTGAGCTTTAAAATCCTAAAAACCCGCAACAAGCGTATCGCACGAATAACCACTAAATATGATCCTCCTACATAAAATAAGGTTATATAAGTAGGGATCACTGCAATAAAATCAACAAGCCCATAGAAACTAAATAAATATTTTAAAGGTCTCCTCGATATCCACAACCGCAATAAAAATTCAATAGTGAAGAATATGGTGAATAGCCATTCTAAAATATAGAATAAGTCTTCATATCTAGAACTTATCAATTGAACACTCTCCAACATGACAAGCAGTATGCTCGTCAGTATAATATAAAGGAGCACTACATCAAATAACCGGCCTGAACGAGTGTCTGTACCAAATATGATAATAAAGAGTTTATCTCGTGTATTTTGTAGGTATTTGAAATGATGATTCTCTTTCATAGGAACAAATTTATAAAACAATAAAAAACCCCACCAAAAGCAGGGTCTATAAACTCATTTAAATGCATTGTAAAAGCTATCTTCTCATAAATTCATCAAAAGTAATGGACAAGTAATAAATCGCACCAATACTTGGGCCTCCTAAACTTTGGATATAGTATTTATTTGAGAGATTTGAAGCTCCCAGTTTCAAAATTGACTTAAGAGAAGAAAGCTTATAAGAAACTTGAGCATCTAATGTATTGTATGCAGGTACGTTCCCCTGCGCAAAAGAAGACTCCCATCTAAACTCAGTCTGATATCTATAAGTCATATTAAATCCGAAATTTTTAAAAAGATTTCTATTCCCAAAGTTAATATTGACTTTGTGCTCAGGAGTATTAAAATCAAATAATGTGTTCCCTTGCTCATAATCTGCTCCACTGATGAACTGATTCCAGGAGTAATTGATCCCAAATTTATAGCCCTTGGGTAAAGAATAATCCAGTCCTGCTACGAAGCCCTGTGTGTACACAGGCTTGGTCATATTTGTAGTCAAAGCATAGGTATCATCGGAAGAACCCAATAATAACCTTGAGTTTGTTGCCGACTTTGTGGAATCGACCACACCTATATTAGTGATGAAATTGGTATATATATTATAAAAATAAGCCATATCAATTACTAACTTATTGTTAATAACACTTTTGTATCCCACTTCAAATGTTTTTACTTGCTCAGGTTTGACCGGGTTAAATTCAGTATAACGATCCAATACCATAACAGCATCCGCACTATCAACCCCTGAATATATTTCATTTCTATAATCTAAAACCGACTGAAGTTTATAGTAAGTATTATTTTGAGGGTCTGGAACGTAGGTATCGTAAAACTCCGGTAATCCACCGAGTAGTCTACTACTGATAATATCTAAATTGATATACTGATTTTGTGTAGTAGGTATTCTGAATCCAGTTTGATAAGAAAATCTAAAAAAGTGATT
>Ga0114997_10000653_pt1 | contig 28714 bp, 19 predicted proteins | sample ArcticOcean_MG_C_2_FD_87045 | JGI IMG/M metagenome (GOLD analysis project Ga0114997, IMG submission 87045) | Marine microbial communities from western Arctic Ocean - ArcticOcean_MG_CB4_136 | ecosystem: Environmental > Aquatic > Marine > Oceanic | place: Arctic Ocean: Canada Basin | collected... | reverse complement strand
TGGGGTTCATGATGTGTGTAATTCACTCAACTACATTAAGCAAATGCAAACTCCCAATGCTTTGCGTTTTGAGAGGGTCTTATCAAAGGGCCCCCCTTTGTACAGGCGTCCATACGATGGGTACCCTTTGTATTCATAAATCACTTCGGTATATTACATGCATTGGGTATGACTTGTTGCAAAGTAGAACTCACTCTTCTTCTCTCGAATCAAGAATCAATGCATTAGGGATTCGGGCAGCACTTGCTTCTCCATCCATTCGGCCGTTGAGTTCGATATCAACTGCAACAGCATTGCCAGATAATTCAGCCATGACGAATGTTCGGTTGCCTACTGCCATGGTGTCAAGGAACACTTCTTCACCTCGATGAAGGAAACGAGGTTCAACATGTTCAACTTTCCATGCTTGACCGACAGGAGCATCGAAGCGCAAGGCAGCGAGGTCCCAATGACCTTCAAGAATATGCACACCGACCATCACAGGAATGGAATCTTCAGTTTTCGCCATGCGTCGGTCTAACTTCCAAACAGCTAGGGCTATATTTTCAGTTCGATATTCAAGATCGGTCCTCCCCCAAGCCTTGTTTGCTTCTTCCCAGTTGAGCAGTGAAATTGCCTGGAGTGCTTTGGCCAAATTCTTTCGCGATTGTTGTGGGGTTATTTCGCCCGAATCCATTTGACGTTTGAACCATGCAAGTTGCTCGGATTTCAAAAACATATTCTGAGCAGTTCTTTTGGTACGATATTGCAGAATGGCGAGATAGGCTACTGGGACGAGGAACAGTGCGCCGAGGAAAAATCTTGCACGAACACCCCACTTCTCCGCATTTTCATCAGGAGGGAAATAGGGTTCATTTCCTTCATCGATAAGCGTGTAACCTGAAGATACAAAGTATGGAATACTTGGGACTTCTTCACCCCAAGTGTGCTGTGTATAATTGTTTGAATCAATAAGTGAAACACGGAAGAAATGCGTCCCTCGACTGACTTCTAACGCCAGTTGTATTTTTCCATCTGCCAAAGTTGCGGTTCGAGATTCAACTTCACTCCATGTCTCTTGGTCCATGTTCCAAAATTCAAGTTGAAGTGACTCGATATTGCTTCCTTCAACAATGATTTTCACCACGTGTTCAGATTCATCCCAGCCTTCTATTTCAATTCGGTAGACATCTGATGTGTCATGAATAGAAAGGGTCAATTCACCTTCAAGTTGAGCGGACTGTTTTGGCATAAGAGGCCATGAAGAATTTGCACTCAAGGCAGATGATGGCCGATACGATGGCGCTTCCTCACCCGAATCTATGTCGGAAAAGTCAAGCACAAAAATATCAATCCAATGTACGGGCGATTCAACATGCAATTGGACAGCACTGATGTTTGGGTAAGGGTAAAATGCAGTATGGTTATTCGGACTCATGTTTTGAACCTCTCCCGGAATCCATGTACCTCCTACTAATTGTTCGATACGAAGAGTTGGTGCCGTGTGAAATGCTTGAAGAATAAGTTTCTGTGTATCATTCATTTCAATAGTGATAGAAGTTGAGAAGTGGCCAACTATTTTTAGGTCTTCATGGCTTTGAATGAAAACATTCGAGTTGCTTTGCTGGTAAAGCATTCGCTTGAGAACCCATGCTGTATCTATTGCCTCGCTTTCTATTTTTATGAATACACGCCCATCTTGGGTAAAGTGCCACATCTTAGCATCTCCCGGAGTATTTGCAACAAGTGACAATGGTTGGTCAATAGTTTGGTTAAGATGAACTTCTGAATCATTGTCTTGAAAATAAACCGACAAACTGATTTCATCTGTTGCATGCATGAACTGGAGTTCAAGAGTATCGCCCGAAGCAACTTTGACTGGAATGAAGTCAGGTGTTGATTGTTCGAGGATTCCTCGAATAAATTCACTTTCGCCATATTCACCACTTGGAATACCGTTGAGATGGCCCTGGGAGGGATTGATGCATAACAGAACCTCATTACAGTAGCCATGAGATTCAAGAGAAATGTTCTCTGAAGGAGAAGGGCGGATGTGACTAAAGTTTTCATCAATGACTTCAACAAGTGAATAGGATACATATTCTTCTACGGATGAAGTAATCGAAAGTTCAGCAGTTCCGTTACCTGTTGCTTGGAGGGATAATTTCGAAGTGGTTGTGGAGATTGCACCATCAAGAGTTACCTGTGCTTCACACTGATTGCAATCGAGAACAAGACTGAACCATTCACCTTCTGCCATCAACCATTCTCGAACGTGAGTTTCAGAAGGTTCTGCTTGGAAGCCAGCAATTCGCCCATCAATGAGCGTAGAAGTTGATGTCGAATCTTCCGCCGATGCAAGGGCAATCGGGCTGAACAATAGAACTCCGAAAAGCATCGCCATGCCGATACTAATGAAGGAGGTATTGCAACCCTTGTCTCCGTCCATAACAATGCCTACAAAGTATTTGCTTTGAACTTAGGCCTTGTATGGTGTCCAATGCTTGAAGAAGCAATGGCTTTTGGCCTGTCCATGGAGGCAGGGCTTGGTCGAACTGTGACGGCACGATATCGCTTTGCTCGACAGTGGGCACTCGGCGATCGAAAAAACCCCGTAGCATCCACACCAGCACTTGTTTTGCTTGACGGCGACAATGATATTGACGCCCATCTTGCTCCTTTTCGTTCAACAACAAATGACCTAATTCCTGCGACACTGACATTTGAATCACGTCTCCCCCTTTCACCTCCCGATTTTCTTGAACCATCGCCAAATTGGAGTGTTTCAATCGGCCATGTTCTTCCGCCCTCTCTAGATGAAGCAGATGCAGGTGAACCTGCTGGTACTGCTCAAGTCTTGCCAGTCTCGTGGCAACGGTTGAATCACGATGCAGGCTTAACCGACAAAACCCTCAAACCTGATGTCGTTGTTCTTGTCGATGCTGTTCAACTCGCTGCCCAACCAGGTAAACTAGTCGAAGCAATTACCATCCTAAAACGCCGATTCCCTGGCGCACTTCTGTGGACTCCCGGACTTGGTGGCCCTGACAACCTTGCAGTTTTGACTTGGTTTGGCGTCGACCTCTTTGATTTGGCTCGCTCCCGTCAAGCTGCAGCCGTTGGTGTCGTTCTAACAGAACAAGGACCTCGGCATATCGTCGAGTCGATGAATGAAACTGCAGATATGGATTCACAAATTACGCACTGGAAAAATGCTATTGCATCGGTTCGTGGTGCAATGGCATCGGACCAAATGCGTTCATTGGCAGATAGGCAATCCCTCACCAGCCCTCGTTTGGTCGAGCATCTTCGACGCCATGATATCCTGTGTCAAAAGATCCCAGGCCTACTCTCTTCACATGTAGCATCAGACTTTACATTCCCTTGTCATTCAGTTTCAATTCAATCTGACCCGATTATTACTGACTGGGAATCATTCATGTCAACCGAATACAAAGCACCGAATGGACTGGACAATATTCTTGTTCTTCTTCCATGTTCTGCTCGCAAACCCTACCGCCTTTCCAAATCCCATGGGCGCTTCATTAGAGCCATTGGGACAAGTGCTTGTCACGAAGTTATGGTCACTTCACCTCTTGGCTTGGTCCCTCGTGACTTGGAGGAGGCTTGGCCCGCAGCACACTATGATGTTCCTGTTACGGGTGATTGGACTGGAGATGAATTATCGCGCATTCAAAGAATGTTCAAAGCATTGGTAGAGCGTCATAATTACCAACGAATTATCAATCACTCTGGTATTGAATTCTCGCATTATTCCATTGAACTCATCGACACTAGGCAAGGAGATTCTGCTGGGTCACATGAAGCACTTGAAAGGCTCACTGAGGCTGTACGAGCCGCAGTTGATGTCTTGAGTGCACGAGGTAGAAAAACAGAGAAAATCCTTCTTGATAACTTTGCAAGTATCGCGCGTAAACAGATGAAGAGCGATGCTTGGACAAAAGACTTGAGAGTTAAAGGTAAACCACCGCGTTATAGATTGGAAAGTGGTCAAACACAAATGGCCCTTTGGTCCATTGAACGTAGTGGTTTTTCACTTCCCAAGGCAGTGATTCCAATGCTTGCTGAACTCAATGCCTTGCCTGAAATACATCTTCATTCGGATGTAGTTTGGAAAGGTGATGTGTTTGGCCCTCTGGTTGAATCGTTTGACCCAACCATTCGCGCAGGTTCAGATTTACTTGTCTATCAAGGCGGTTCAGTCATCGGACTTGCTCGAGCAAATGCGCCTGCTTGGGAATGGCCAACGACTCCCGGTCGATTGGCAAAATCGCATCAACGCTTGTGATTTTCAGTCACGATTGTCTTACTATACACTGATAATCCAACTCGAAAAGGGCTTCGCTTAAGCGGAGCGGTTAAGAAGGGGTGACAAGACGCCGTTTTACTTGGAGTTGTTCTTATGGCACGTATGTATAAGTCACGCAGAGGAAAGAGTGGGTCAAGTAAGCCCTATGTCGATGAAGCACCTGAGTGGTCAAACACCGATGCTAAAGCGGTAAAAGAACTCATTATTGACCTCGGAAAGGCAGGGCATTCATCTGCTATGATCGGTACAATTCTTCGAGACCAACACGCCATTCCAAACGTCCGCCTTGTCCTCGGTAAGCGCATCGCAAGTGTGCTGGCAGAGAACAGCATTGGTGGAACCTATCCTGAAGATATGATGAACCTCATGCAACGAGCTGTTGGCATCATCAACCATCTCGGAAGTGGAAACCGCAAGGACCTCCATAACAAGCGCGGTCTCGAAATCACTGAATCAAAGATACGCCGCCTTGCTAATTATTACAAGGCTCAAGGTCGTCTTCCATCTGATTGGCGATACAAGCGTGACGAACTCCGCCTAATGGTTGAGTGATTTCACTTTTGTAACCTCCCACGTCATGTGGTGACTTCATGAATGGTCACCTTCTCGATTCAATAGGTGGGGCTATGAATGATTTACTTTTGACTGCATCCTTCTCCGATGTAAAAAGTCGAATCAAGTCACTCTCCAAGCAAATAGAAAGTGCTGCTATGGTTCATATCCATGCTCCTGCTGATTTATCTGGGCTACTGGCATTATCGATGCTAGAATCTGCTTTTCTAGATGCTGGCGTGAAATATCGCCGTCGATTTTTGCCTTCACATCAATTTATTCCGCGCGATGAAAGAGTTCAGCCTGAACTTTCCTCAGATGGTTTGTTAATTTTCATCGATCCTTTTGAGGATACTTGGACTCTCAAAGAATTACCTGAAACTGAATACATTCACATCACTCCTCTTTCAGTTGTGGTTCGTTTGGGCTCTGCACAATCTGAACGTCGTGGTGCGCTTGATGTTGTGGCGCAATGTGCAGCATTGGCAGCAGAGTTGGTTCCAAACGGGCAAAAAGTCCGCCTTTTGCGGCCATTTGCTGGCACAGGGCTTTGGCTTCGTGAGGCCTTAGATACCACCTTTGACCCGATTCACACCTCTATACGGGACCATTTGCATGACGAGGGTTCTTTTCGAATGGTCCCTCTTCCCGAAGTCCCTTCACCTGCCCCGGGGATGATTCCTGGTCTTTCCGAACGAATGTTGGCTCGACTGCAGAAAGGGTGGTCAAAGATGGATGTCGTCTCACGTTCCTCCGCACTGAGTGAGTTGATTTTACCGACGCTTGCTAATCCTACTCTTTCGACACCACGGCTCGAAGAACTTGTTTGGCATCGAATCGTGATTGGAACTTCGGATGTCGATGTGATGAGTCAGGTTTTTTTGGCGGAAAAAGCATGGCCGGATGATGCAGTTCAAGCTAAAATACATGCCTCAAAATTGGCTGATTCATTTCTTAAAACTGGACTTCTTCAATGATGTCAACAATCGACGGGTTGAAACCTCATAACTCACTGGGACATCCATGGCGATTGAACGTTTACTTACCGGTAGTATTCGAGACCAAGTTCAAGATTTGATGTCGACCGAAGATTTAGTCATCGAAGCATTCCGTGATTTGGTCAAGGATGAACTCAAATCACACATCCGTAGTAAAGTCGATGAAGACCCTGAATTGAAAGAAGAAATTAAGGAAGCAGTTGCCTATTACTTCCATACCAAGGCCCGAACTATTTATGCAGAACTCAAAGCAACCCGTGCTGCGACTCGTCTTGGTCTTCGCCTCTTACCTGATGATTTACAAGGTGAAGTTGGTGAAGCCGTCGTTTCTCTTTTCGAGAAAGAACTTGGCGCACTTCTTGAGAAGGCACTTTGAGTACACGGTAAGGCGCTTCTATTATGTGCCATGCGCGCTGGGTTCAATGTAAGGTGAAGTCATGGCCGCACGTCCGTTCTTGTTTGTGCTGATTTTTATTGCTTCGATGATGTCGCCATTGGTTGACTCTTTTGTTGGCAATGCAATGGCCGAGGATACAGTAGTATGCTGCGACTCAGCCGAGGTGGAACTTCACTTACTTGGTTCTGCATCTTCCGGGTCAATGTCTCCCTTTTCTCAAGATTTAACCGATACCACCACCACAGCAACCATCGCTAATGCAGTTACTTCGGAAGAAACGGTCGGAAAATGGGTTTTGCCAAATGTTTGGCCGGGTACGATTCCAGCCAATACTTGGAAAGTTTCAATCAAATATGAGGTGGTTGATGCAGCCAGTGCCCAAGTGAATGCAACGGCCACTTTGAAAATCGGAAGCCAAACTTTCAGTGATGAAACAGAACCTGGAAATTCCTTTTTAGCCCAAGGAACTGGTACGCTTACCTTTGACATCGATATCGATGCCACATCCATTTCGGATAACGGCGCAATTGAACTCACCCTCACAGCACGTACCGTTGTGTTTACATTACCGACTGGTGATGCGAAATTGGACTTCCTTTGGGGTTCTGAAGACAGTGATTCAACAGTCGAGGCTGAAATACCACTCTTCGACCTCACTCTACTCGAACCAGAAGTTGAAGGTTCGGAAGTTTATTTTGCAGTTGTCATCGATTCAAACTGGGGAATGGATGTTCTTTCCAAATCAGATTCTCTTGAGATGTTGGTTGGTGGATTCGCTCTTACCGGAGACCCAATCGAAACGACACTTGGAGATGGGGTTCGGGTCACTTGGACTTGGGAAGGGGCTAAAGGAGGTGTTGAAACGGTATCTGTTGAAACTAGACTGATCATTGAAACTGGTGATTCACCACTTTCGGGCACGGCCACTTTCGAAATTGAAACGTTCGATTCATCAGGTGGAACCGGAACTTACTATCCACCGGAGGAACCCTTGAAGACGAATGGAGATGGAAGTCCTTTGTCAGTCACCGGTACCTTCTCTCTTGAGTCATCAAATGGTGATGTTAAAATTGAACGTAATACTCGAATTGAAATTGGCGGTGAAATGGCCTTCTGGATGCGTTGGGGCATGGATCATCTTGGTGATGAAGTGACAACACTTTCACCTGTGTTGAAAAGTTTCAAAGCAGGAAGTGTGGGAGATGAAGAGCGTGTTAGTCGTACAATCGAAGAAATTGAAGTCATTGAATTTGAACGTCAAATGTTGGGTTCTAGTTTAAGTTCCTATTACCTCAGTGTTGGCCTTGGATTGAATGTTGAAGATTTGCTTGGATACCAAACTAAAGAGTTCGATACTTTATCGATAAATGTAGATCTAAATGGTGAACGCAATGTCGTCAATCATCCGATAACTTTGGTAATTATTTCAACGAAGAATGTCGAAAATGGCCAGCGTATTGCTCTTATTGGCGATTTTATTACGGCTCAACCTTCTCCATGGTGGAGCGAATATACGATTTCTCTAAGTGGTTCAACAACAGCCATGACTTCCTTCGTAGGTGCAACTGTGAACCCTTCTGAAATTGTGTCACTGAGCCATTCACGTCTACCATGGGGGGAATCACTTCAGTTGGAAGGCGAGAATCTAGAACAAGATGATCAATTTAGAGTTATGGTGACTCCAACCAATTCCCCAGTCAACAGCCCACTCCCGCTTCTCTTACTGGTTATTTTTGGCCTTGGGATTGGTTTTATGCTTGCGTTACGCTTTGCTAGAAAACGACAAAAAAAGGTGTTGTATTTCGAACTCGTTTTGATTCCTCTTGTTGCATTGATACATTTCTTAGCCTATCCCTCACTGTTCGTTGGTGGAGCGGTTGGAACTACAGTCCTAATTTGGTGGGTCACTGCCGTCACTAGTCCACGCTCTCGCTTAAATCTCATACAAGAAGCGATTGAGATCACAACACCTGTTATTCCTTGTCCTGCTTGTTCGACTCCGAATCCTATAGTGAGTCAGGAACGCCCTCTACGATTTGCTTGCGTAGGTTGCGAACGGGTCATCAAAATCGTTGCCTAATCAAAGTTTGAGGCCTTTGAGGGAACTGACCAATGAATTGGCCTGTTGATAATCATTTGGAGAGAAGTATCCAGCAAATTCTCCATCGGAATTTACAGCTACTACTGCTTGTGGTGCTCGCTTTTTAATGTCTGCAAGAACGGATTTGAGCGATAGACTGAGTTCAACTTCGAGGAAATCCATTTCCATCCATTCCGAACATTTTGCTGTATTTGAATCGACATTATCTGCAAATGCCTTGAGGAATTGTCGATGTCCAATGACGCCTTTGGTTTTTGAATCATCGTCGAGGACCACAAGAATACCGCCCGAGATTGTCAATAGTCTCCGGGATGCTTCAGCCATTGAATCATCAATGCCAATGGTCATATGTTCATCATCAAGGTCTAAATCTGCAACTGTCTTCGACATGCTCGCCACTGTTCTGCGGTTTGAGTTTTGACCTATCATCCTTCCCTTGAAATAAAATTCAAGAATGTGTGAAGATGAGAGTTGAACTGTCAATGATTCTAGCATAGCCAATTCTTTCCAGTTGAACCATTGTTCCCTCGGGATATGAATGAGTTTCGAGTTTCCCCTCAATGCGTTTTATTTCACCATCTTCAGCTAAGAGAAGAATTGCATTGGATGTACTGGGCTCAGGAAGCCAATGGATAATTGGTCGACGGTCATTACGTTCAATAGAACCAATATGAGCAACCTTTCCTTCAATGCTAATGTTGGCAAATCCTTTCAAACGCACGTCGGACTTGATGATATCTTCTCGTTCAACCCAAAGGATTCCACTCGATACATCGAACCTACGCATACCTCGATTGGCGTGGTTTGGATGAACCTCTACTTCCACATGATTGGGATGTTCTCCTTTGATTTTGATACTCTCTGGTTGGCGGATAAAGGACAAACGTGGTGCATCATCATCAATACTCTTGGTATTGTGGGAAAACAAGGTTGAAAGTGGAACCGAAATATCCTTTTGTGTCACACCTAATTCAACCCAAAAATCACGCAATGCTTTCGCGGTAATCCCTCTGTTTCGCAATGCGGTTAGAGTTGGTAATCTCGGGTCATCCCAACCAGTGAACAACCCTGCTTCGATGTCTCTTCGCATTTGCGAGGTTGAGAACCCCCCCCATTCGTGAACCTTAACTCGACCCCAATACGTTGTCTCTGGATAGGTCCAGCCAAAGTGCTCATAGAGCAACACTTGCTTTCGAGTTGAATCCATGAGATCCTTGCCCCGAATGATGTGTGTGACGCCTTGGATTTTGTCTTCAACGGCACTTTGGAAATCAAGAAGAGGCCAAACACGATATTTGGAGCCAATAGATTTGCGTGGGTGAGGGTGTTCAGCAGTATTTTGTATTCTTAACGCCGGCCAATCACGGAGAGCGGGATTTTTCAAATCCATTGCAGTTTTTACACGAACAACAGCATCACCAGGTACAAAGGTTCCATCACCCATCTTGGTCCAAAGTTCAAGATTCAAAGAAGCATCATTATCTCGGCAAGGGCATTCTGTTTTGCTCACTCTAAATTCCTTGAATGCTTCTCCACTGCATTGGCATACATAGCCGAATCCTTTTTCCAACATCTGTATAGCATGTTCATAATAGTGAGGCATTTGCTCACTCGCAATAACGATACGATGAGGTTTGAATCCAAGTAACCATTCAGCTTCTTCGGGGATTTGCTTGTATGCTTCTGGGAGTGGCGGCTTAACCACAGTATCTGTATCGTCGAATCGGAGTATTAATTCTCCATCCCATTCTTTAGCATAATCCCCATTGATAACTATTCCACGAGCGTGACCAAATGATAGTGGGCCGTTGGGGTTTGGAGCAAAACGAAGTACAACTTTGCCTTTGACAGCATTTTTCAGTTCAGGGAGCCCCTCACGGCGTTCTTTCTTCTCTCTCTTCTCCAAAAGGTGCGGCGCCTCTTCTTCTAAGAGAGCCTGAAGAGCAGCAATTCCTTGTTCTGCTGCCATCTGATTTGCCTCAGCCACGGCTTTTGCAATCAAAGGCGAGATGATTTTACCATGTTCACGCAGGTCACTTCGACTCCCCATAAGGCGGCCAATTACCGAACCTGGGGCTGCTTTACCTTCATATTCGATAGCATTTTGCAATGCAAGATGTCTGAATGCAGCGAGCGTTTCTTCATCGGGTGTCCAAGTCATGGGGCTCAACCTTTCCTGCGGTCCTTGCTTCATCAACTGCTCGCTTAATGTGACAAAATTTGGTCAAAATAGTGTCCTTTGATTTTCATCCGCAAAGGGTCGCTTTGGAGGTTCTACCCCATACATCTCCATCCATGCCCTGGATACTGTTTTCCATGACCAGCGAAGGGCTGGATGTGGTTCAGATTCACGCAATAGGTCAGGTAATGCCGCTTTGGTATTTGGGTCACTTGGATAGCCGGAACCCAATGGTCGACCGATTTCCTCGGTCAGTTGTTCGATGATGCGGTCGCGCTGAACCTTCGCTAGAATGCTTGCCATGCCAACTATTGGATATGTGGAATCTGCTTTGTGTTCAGAATGAATGGTTGAACTTGGCCAAGGCCATTGAGGCATTCGTGCAGCGATTCGGTCGGTGAACCGCTGTTCATTGACATCGCAGGCATCGTTCAACACAGTGAGTGGTTCGGGTACCTGTTGTCGTATTTCGATTAATGCTTCAGAAAACAGTTCCACTTCAAGGAGATTTAATCCTGTCGTTTGGACTCCATGATCGACGCGCTCAGGCTCACAAACAATCAGCGAAAATTTCCATCCTCGTTCTTGTGCCTGAAGGTGGAACCATTCGACTAGTTGGACACGCTTCTTATGCGTCAAATCCTTTGAATCCTTTACTCCATGTTCGACCAACATTTCGATGTCGGATGATGGTATTGCTACAGCACCAACAACCAATGGCCCAAGAACAGGCCCTCTTCCAGCCTCATCCATTCCGACGTGCCACATGACTTCACCTAAATATCGAGGTCGTCACTGTCAGCATCGGGTAGCGGTAAAGATTGTGTCGTGGGCTTGGATTCAACCGATTCACTCATGATTGATTCGAGTATAGTATTCCCTTCGTGTGGAGTCGATATTTTACCCGCCTGTATGTCGTGAAGCAATGAATCAGCAGAAGTGCGTAATTCGTTCGAACTGTGGAACTCTAAGACGGTGTTTGCCGCTTGGGTTAATTCTGGGTTTACCGGTTCATTCTTCACCTTGTATGAACCAGCACGTGTTTGGAAGGCTTCCTGGAAATGCTCCGGGCGAACTTTCAATGCCGAATCTTCAACCACTTCCTTCTTCGTTTCACTGAATTTCACCATCCAATCACCGACAGCCTCGGGGTCATTGTCCTGATTCATTCTATCATTTTTCTGTTGTTCAAGGTTTCTTTGTTTTCGTGAAACGATCGATTTGAAGATAATGGCTCCCGAAAAGGCGACGGCACAAATCATCAAAAACCAAGCCTTGAAGATTTCGAGGCCTGTAGAGAAAGCCGCACCTAAATCAAAGGAATCGTCAACCTTTGTTTCTTGCCAAGGAATTCCTTTGTAGTCTCCTTTACTGGTATGGACAAAGAGTGTGCTCGGCTCAAATTGCGAACGAACAGTTGTATTGATCCATACTGTGCCGTTGCTTTGTTGGTCGGTAGGCAAATCAACCCAGGCACGGACAGTAAAATTGTAGCCTATTGGTATGTCACTCACCTCAAAAGAACGGGGGTACTCGATATTTTCTTCATGGATGGCGATGAACGGAGGAATGAAAGCCATATCTGTTGAGTGTGATGATTGCAACTGAACCAAGAGTCCGTCCGCAGTATTCCCTTCATTCCTAAGCGTCATTGCAATGGAAAGCCTTCCATTGCTGTCAATTTCTTCAACGATGTTAGTGAATACCCATTTGATTACAGGAGCTATTTTCACGGGTACTCTGGCAATACCGATGAGTGTATTGGTGTTAAGTAAACGGACTTCAACAATAACTTCTCCCAATTCAAATGCCATTGCAGATGAGTTTGCTGTTATGTTGAGTATATCTCGTTCAATCAAATCATTTGGTCCAATTTCGGTTGCCGAAACAAGGAGTTCCGCATCAACAAAATCAGGGATTTGAGTTATTGTAAACTCGTAACTATCGATCGCATTCCCTGTGTTCTCAAGCGATACACGAGCGTCACACGATGTATTTGGTAGTAGATTTTGGCAAGAATCAGTGAGTAATTGAAGTGATCCGTTGCGTTGCCAATCTATTGAAGCACCAACATCAATCGTCTGCATTCGTTCAAGAGCGCCATTGACATGCACACGTAATCGAATGTCGATTTCTCCTGAATATTCAAGTGGTGCTTGGAATCCAACTTCGATGATTCGAGATTCATTGGGCTGAATAATATCTCCTTCTAATCCACCGAAAAGGGCAATTATCCAACCATCAACTGTGATTCGGTCATCGATAGAAACTCCCTCAATTGGCTGACCATTTTCAAAAATTGCTTGAAGTGCGATGTTGAGATAATTTGGTGCATTACCATTGTTCCGAATTGAAATAGCAATTCGATCGTTACCTCCTGGTTTAAGCAATAAATCATCATCTGCGCCATCGATGGTTACATTGCGATATTCATCCATCAATAGATCAAAAGACCACTGTGAAATTGCACCATCAATTCCCGAAACAGCCTTCAATTGGAAACGAGGTCCAGTATCTGAAAGTGGATATCCATCAATAATCGAAGGCACATCAATCCATAGAAATACATAAGTTAGCGAATCTGGTTGAATCGTTTCAAAAGCATTTACTCCCTGAGTTGAATCCATTGTCCATCCCCAATTCCAACCTGTTTGTGAATACAAGTTGAATGTGATATCGTCTGGCAAAGTGGCATTATTAGTAATGTTCATGGCAACTGCGGTTCTTATTCCTGGCGTGACAATGAAGGAAGAAACACCAGTTACACCAAAGTTGAGATTTGAATACTGTGCAACTTTGGCCTGAAAACTTTCAATTTGAAACCATGCCGGGTCGTTTTCTGAAGTAAAGTTCAACGAGAAGTTGTACATTCCAAAAGAGGCATCTGCATCTGCAGTAAGATTGAATTTAACTTGTCGGAGGTAACCACTTTCGACAAATTTAGAGTGAGGTAAACCAGTTGTTTCTAGACCACTGACTTCGGATACAAGGTCGAACGAATAGGTATCGTCAAAATCACCTGTATTATGGAGTGTAAACAGCACTTCAATCAGTTCATTTTGATGCAGCGTCAATAGATTGACCCCAATTACATCGAGTTCACCACCCCTTGCATGAGGCGGTGAAGCGTCAACTCCAACTGTCGCAAAAGGAACCATTGAATGCAACAAGATGAGCATCACAATGAACACTCTGCGCATAGCCAGTCCATGTGGTCAAGCACTTCAACATCACTCAATGAATGTTCACAAAGATTAGCAGTCTTCATGAAGCAGATGAATCTCGGATTGCTATGGCACCACCATGGCCCTTCGGGAAAAAGAAGCAACCGCTAATGCTCGACGAACCTGAACCACAACCGATTTTGTATCGTAAAAATTCAGAATTATCACAGGAGGTTTTGGCTGATAATTCACATCGGGAATCAGTCGATTATAAGGCCGCAGTATCATTATTTGGTAATGGCAACACGACGGTGAAACGGGCAGTAGAGCAATCACAATTCTATGAAGGTCTGGTAGATTCTGCTTCATTGCCAGTAGACACTGAAAAATTCACATGGATTCATCATACAGATGGCTATCATTACAAAAAGTTTGCCAGTGGGGCCTTTGATTCAGTTCCTCATAAAAAAAATGCAGATGGCACGTATGCACCTTACCAGCCTTAAACAGGGTCTGGAAGTACTGACTGTAATGCTCCAATATCAAATTCTGCTCCATTCAAAGGTACACGTAATTCGTATTGTGCGCTCACTGCAGGGTCCATTTCACCAAAACAACCGATGTGTACATTGTCGATAATCACCTTTGCGCACCGTCCCGTAAGCCAAGGACCCATTGTACCTTTCAATGGTTCAATAGTGTATTCTTTTGCTCCAAGGTCCCTCAAGAGTGCTTGAATCCTCCCTCGTATTGCGGCAAAGCCACCGCCTTGTTCTGCGATTAAGAAGGCAAAGCGTTCACTATTTTTATGGTCTCGAATCACAGTCCCCAATTCATAGACTGCTTGAGGTAAGTCATGATGTCGGTTTGATGCCATCAAGCGAAACAAACCTGGAAGAAGATATTGTCGAAGTAGTGTGTGGTCGATAGTAATCGGGTTGGTAATACGAGTAACCTCTCCCATAGGGGGCCATCGCATTGCTTCAAATTGGTCAAAGTCATTTGACAAAGTAAGAGATTGAATTTGCATCAAACCAAGACCTTGGAGAGAGTCTCGCAAGCGTCGTCTTATTTGGCTATCCGGCCGAGGTGCAGCGGTAAGAGGTGCCTTTGGAACATCACTTCCTAAATCCTCAAAGCCATGCCCAATGGCAACATCTTCGACTAAATCCACTGGATGAAGAATGTCAAACCTCCATCGGGGCATTGCAATGGTAAGAACCGAATCGCCTTCGACCACATCAGACATTTTCGTTACGCTGGAAGATGTAAATTCTGTTGCCGGCTTCCGACCCAAATATTCCCCACCCATTCTGTTGATAGCCGAAGAAATTTCTTCATCTGTAAGGCTGCGACCAAGTAACCCATCAATGAGCCTCTGGGTAACTTGATGTGCAATAGGTTCTGGGTGCGGGAGGTGTTCAACCACCCCATCAAAGCCAGTCACTTCGACGGATTCAATTCTCCCACCACGTTCTGCAAGTTGCAGTGCAATGAGCATCAAACTCGATTCACAAGCACGGCGGTCCCAACCTGTCACATCGATGAAGAAATCTTTCGTTGTGTGACTTACAGTTGTATGATTTCCATTGATAATTGGCGGAAATGATAGGACATCATTGTTTGAGTCAAAAATAATTGGGTAAGCATCCATGCCCTCGAGTAAGTGAGCATAATCGATTCCCTTTGGGTGTGTCGTTAGAATCTCATCAAGCGTCATTTTTTCAGTCATTGCCAATGGGTAAAATGCCGTTGAACTTGGAACCGCTTGAACATGAAATGGTGGAGAGATTTTGGCAAGGTCATGAACACCAATCGATGCTCTTTTCCTACCTCTGCCCAAAGCAAAATGCAATTTTTCTTGGTGTTCCATGAGCGCTTTGATGAACTCATCTTTTTCTTCTTCGGTGTTTCCAGTCTTCACATTTCGTACAACTGCTCCCAGAATGACCGGTCTAATATGCTCCAATGCGGGGTCAACAGTCATCTTGATCGAACCACTATCAACCTCGAGACTTGGTTCGCTTTTGGCACCATGTAAAAATGGACGAATCGCTCTTGCAAGTGTTTCACCTGACAAAAGGTCTGGACGGTCTGGAAATATTTCGATATCAAGTGTATTTTCGTCGCATGTATCAATATCGGTGCCCAGTAAAGGTAATTGATTCGCCATTTTCTCAATATCATGTTGCAATCCATGTTGAGCCAAGAGTTGGCTCAGCAATTTTTGTTCGATTGAAATAGTTGGCATACCTTCACCTCAACGTGCAAACCAATGTGGTAGTGGCCGGTCATAACCGACGAGTCGTAATCCACTGATGGCAGCGGTTTCATAATCTAGAGCTCGCAAATGTTGGCGTTGGAGTTGTTCAATAGAATCCAGTCCAAGTCTTCTGAGAATGCTCATGAGTTCAGCGGATATGCTTTGTAACCAGTGTGCCAAATCATGTGGGTCTTGCATTGGGACTTCGCAGCAAACAACACCGATTCCTGAGGCACAGAGAATTGCCAAATCTTGTCCACTTGCAGATAGGCCAAGTAACATTCCAGTTTGTATTGTTGTGTCCGATAAATGGGATTTTGTCGAACGTCCAATCATGGGAAGTGCAGCAGCCTCAGCGAGACCGGAACCATCTTCAATTCGGCTGATTGCCAAATCAATATCATGGTGAGATGAACGAACATGGAGTGATTCGACACGAGATATTGCATTGAGGAAGGACACAGGTTTATCCATGCCAAGCAAGGTGCGAGTTGCAACCAAAAATCCATCGATTTGTTCTGAATTCATCGCAGGTAAATCGTCAAGGTCGACGACCATTCCACTACTGTGTTCCAAGAGCTCTGGAGCATCTGCTAAATTTGTGGTATCAATGAAAACAAAATCAATTGGGCGAGGTTGTTTTCTGGTAATGAACGGTTGCTTTGCCAAAATGAGGGATGCCAGAGGGTCACTTTCATCCGGCATCTTGAGGAATTCACCACTCGAAACAACAGGTAGCAATGGTAACGGAAGGGCAACCGGTGATTTATCACCTTCGCCATCTGCAACTAAGACGGCAGTGTCACAGGATTGGTAAGCAGCAGAGTGATGCAAATCCCCTGCAACTAAACCAATACTTGACAAATCCGATGTTGAGATTGGGGATTCTGGGGATTCAACATGGAATCTCTCTGCAGGTACCAAACAAGCGGCGTCTTTTGGGATTTCCATTCCAGCATCATTGAGTTCAGCATTAATTGATTTGACTTCCGCAGCACTGAGCAGTCTTTGGGCTACGCCAGAGGGGAGTCGACTCGGGTATCGACCATTTATGACAATTTTACCGCCGGTCATGCCAGCACCAGGGTCGGAACCAACATCTCCATGGATGACGATAAGGCCATCTTTCATTCCGCCACCAATACGTGCGCCGGCTGAACCACGAATCATTAAAAGTCCACCATGCATCAAAGCACCTGCATCGTCACCAACGCCATCCATGATGCTGATTTTACCACTGCGCATTGCATAGCCAGAAAAATCACCGGCCATTTGCTCACAGACAATAGTATTGCCACGGTTTCCAGCACCGAGAAATGAACCAACATCTCCTTGAATTGTGAAATTACCACCGCTACCAAAAGCAGCTACCCATGAGCCAAGAACTCCGAGTGCCCGCATTTTTGAACCAGATGGCAGGTTAGGGCAGAGGCCAAGTTCCCCGTCCTTAGGTACGGGGTCGCCGGCACTGGTCCAGCCAATGCGAAGTATTGCATCTTGTTTGGCCGCCTCAATCAACCTCGGGCCGAGTTTCTTGTTGATCTTGAAAGAGCGTTCAACAACCTCCCGTGGTTCGGCCATGATGTTTGCCTGTTGCTCCATATCCAAATAGCCTCCCGTGACAAAAGTTCAATATTTCATGTTTCACATATGTGTTTAAAGAACCGCTACGATTTTTTCATCGTTTCATCGATGTCTTAATAGAGGGTCTTCAAAGGCAGGTATAATGAGAACCATGACAATTAAGGTGGCCATCAATGGATACGGTACAATCGGAAAGCGAGTTGCAGATGCAGTCGACGCCCAAGATGATATGGAAATTGTAGGTGTGACGAAGACTCGTCCTGCGTTTGGATGCGATTTAGCAGTTCGGAAAGGATATCCTCTTTTCTGTACTTTTGATGACGCCGAGCGTATTGCATCCTTTTCGGATGCCGGATATACATGTCATGGCGGGATATCTGATTTACTTGCACTTGCCGATGTTGTTATCGATTGTTCTCCCGGCAAAGTTGGTGCTTCGAATAAAGCGGCCTACGAACAAGCCGGAGTGAAGTGGATTTTCCAAGGTGGTGAGAAGCATGAAATGACTGGCATGTCATACACTTCGTCAGCAAATCACATGGAAAACTTGAATGTTCAAGGAACTCGTGTAGTTTCATGTAATACGACAGGTCTTTCACGAACATTAGTCCCTCTGTACGAGCATTGTGGTGAATTAAAAGTCGAATGCACCATGATACGAAGAGCAGCGGACCCTGGTGAATCAAATAAAGGTCCAATTAACGCCATCAAACCTGTGTTGAAAGTTCCATCACACCACGGGCCTGATGTCATGACAGTTAAACCGGAAATCAAAATAAATTCGATGGCTGTTGCAGTTCCAACCACCATTATGCATGTTCACGTCGTTACTGCAACTTTACCCGAAGGTCATGGCTTGACGACTGCTTCTATCTTGGAAATGTGGTCGAAAAGCCCTCGTTTGGTCATCATGAATGGTGCTGAAACTGGAATTACAACCACTGCAGAAGTGATGGAGTTCGCTAGAGATATTGGGCGCAAGTGGGGCGATTTACATGAAATTTTCATCTGGGAAGACGGCGTCAAACTCGAAGGAAACACGCTGTATTATTTCCAAGCAATTCACCAAGAATCTGATGTGATTCCAGAAAATGTTGATGCTATTCGTGCATTGATGGGCGTCGAGGAAGATTGGAAGGCTTCTGTTGCCAAAACAGATGCTGCAATTTCGAAGTACAATAATATTTGATTTGTGTGCCCCTTAGGGGCACATGCAAGGGGCGTTTTGAAAAGGGGAATTGATTACCATCGCTCATGCAAGACATCCGGCGACCGGTAATAATGCTCTTCTTGCTCCTCTTGACTTCCCTCGGTCCGGTGCTTCAAACTGAAACTACCCCCGAAATGCTAACACCCCTTGACGATGGTATACTTCCTTCACAATCAGAGCGTCTTGAATTGGCCTCAAACCTTTGGCAGTTGGCTGAACCAATTCCGATGACTGATGTTGAACTGCGCCCATCGACGGGTATAATTCGCATCCAAGCCGGTGAATTCGACCCCTTGCTCTCAGATGGGCCATACTTGAATGGCCATTTTATTGACTTCAATGATCCCGTTCAAACAGCACTCGCTTTCATTCAATTGCATGAGCATGATGGTAACATACTCGACCAAGTGGTGAAGGACTATTCCATCACCCCTTTGGATTTCATCGCTGATGAAGGGTGGTTGATTCGACTCCCTTCACCCCCACTATCAACCCTCGAAACACTGCAGAGCGATGAACGAATTCGATGGGCTGGCATTCAACATCCTGGATGGCGAGTGCACTCTTCGCTACTTGAACCATCCTCGGCAACACATCTCGCACTTGTTCCTTCGTCTGACCTTGCGGTCGGCGGCTTGGATTCACTCAGTCTCGATTTGGTCAAGATGGGGGCGGAAGAAGCATGGTGTGGCATCGGTTTGTGTGAAGTACACTATGATGCGAAGTTCCAATCACTTTTCCTCAACAATATAATGCATGATGGCCGTATTATCTGGGCCGAACCTACAACTGGACTTGTTCTGCACAACGCTGTTGCTGGTGCTATTGTTGGATTGAATGATGTTGCGGCTAATGCGTCATTTACCCTTAATGGATCTGGAGAGACAATTGCAATTTCTGATACTGGAATAGACCAAGACCATCCCGATATCGTCGGCCGTATTGCAGGAGTCTATACGAATTTTGGACTAGACCCATTACCTACTGATTCCAACACCGGCCACGGGACGCACGTTGTTATTTCTGCACTTGGTGATGGCACAGGTGATGCTTCTGCTCAAGGTATTGCACCAGGTGCAAACTTGGTTATGTATGCTCTTGAGCATGACCCAACAGGTGTATTTGGGCGGCTTGGTTCAATCTATGATTTGCTCAGCGATGCAGAACAAAAAACTGCACGAATTGCCATCAATGCATGGGGTTCAAATGGGAACTATGGTCAATATACCGCAGATTCTAGGTCGGTAGACCTTCTTGTAAGTGATAAAAACACGGTGTTGCCTTTGTTTTCTGTTGGCGACCGAGGTAGCCAAGGTGCATCACAAGTTTCTGCTCCGGCTACAGCCAAAAATGTGCTCGCTGTTGGAACCTCACAAACTGGCGCATTAGCCGGTAGCGTTGCAAATATTTCTAGTCAAGGACCAAGCCTTGATGGCCGAATAAAGCCAGATATTGTTGCCCCTGGAATCAATATCTGTTCAGGATTGGCTGAAGAAGCAAAATCACCAGCAGGTTTCGGGTGTGCAACTGGTACACATGCAGATGGAAGTAGCCTCTATATCTCACTCTCTGGCTCCTCTCATGCTGCAGCAATCGCCGGCGGAACTACGGCATTGATCCGCGAATTCTTGCGCGAAGAGATGGGTCTTAATTCTCCATCAGCTGCATTAATTAAAGCGACAGTTATCAATGGAGCAACCGATTTGGGTACTCCAGATATCCCAAACGCGCAAGAGGGATGGGGGCAAATCGACCTTGAACGAACGGTTTTACCGATGGATGGTTCAACTCCACTCACTACATTTTTCGACCACAATAAGCAACTCAATGCAGGATTTGGATTACTCTATTCTTTTACACTTGAACCAAGCCATGGTATTGACATGACACTTGTTTGGTCGGATGAGGAAGGAAGTGCAAATGCTGCTCAATCGAGTGCCCGTTTGGTCAATGACCTTGATTTAATTCTCACCGACCCATCAGGTAATGAGTGGCTAGGAAATGATTTCTCATCCGGATTTTCGACCACGGGCGGAACTGCAGATACGATCAACAATGTTGAAAGAATCAAAATAGCACCAGGTGTACTTACCTCTACTGGGCAATGGCAAGTGAAAGTTGTTCATCGAGGTGGTACGACTCAATCTTTTGGATTGGTTTTAGTTGCTGACGCTACATCAAACCTTCAATCTGATTTGGCAACATACAACGGAAGTATCGTACCTTCTTCACAAGAGCCATTGAAGAACGACCTCATTACGATTCAACTCGGCTGGATTAATCAAGGCTCATTGGCTTCGAATTCATTCCATGTGATTCTTGAAGACCTTACGGCAAATGAAATCTTGTTTGATGCAGACCGCCCAGGTCTTGGGCCGGGTGCTATTGATTCGTTCTTATTACAGCATCAATTCACGACCACAGGAACCCATACGATACGTCTTAGTATCGATACTTTGAATCAAGTTTCTGAGATGAATGACGCTGTTAACGGTGTAAACAATAACATATGGACCCAAGAGATTGAAGTCACTGCGCTGGGTGTTCGAGTTGTCGCCTTAGATGCAGTTGGTTCAGCACCCACATCTGTCGAAGATAGGGTGGCTTCGGCATTGAAAGTATTCGATGTTCTCAACGATACGGGTATCGATATTCCAATTCATATTCTTCACGAAGGTACAGGGCAACAAACGGTCACACTTTCGGTGACCAATGTACAAATGCCACAACCTGGTCGGCCTAACTTTTTACTTGCGCCCGAAGATTATTGGACAAAAACCGTCTCTGAGATTGGCCCTTACGTTGTTGAAGGTCAAGGTGAATCTGGCGATTTCAAGATGTTAACCGTTCATTTAGAAAACGAATATTCAGATCTATCAGATTCTTCATCCCCTCGTTATGCACGTGCAGGGACATTCGTGGTGGACATCATTGCTCGATACCAAGCACAACCAACGGTATCTCATACCCAACGTATTACAATCGTAGTTCCTGAAGTAAATGCAGTCAACATCGGTGCAGCAGGAATTTCCGGATTATCTGCGGCTCCTGGTGACTCGACAGGATTCGTGATATCAGTCATGAATATTGGTAACACTCCAGGTCAATATATCGTATCATGCACATCAGAAAACCGATGGCAAGTTATGTTGGGCTCATCCAATTCCTCCACTTTAGAATTTGAACCGTTGAATATCAAAGAATCACTTCCAATGTATATTCAAATCTTTGTTCCACCAGTTTCGAACGGTGCCCCAATTGCAGGTTCAACCGATACAGTGACATGCTGGGTCAATTCATTGAACGATGCAGAGATGAATTTCACTCAATCAGTCGAAGTGTTGGTTCTTGCACAGGAATCCTTTGTTGGTGATTTGTATGACGATGGCGAACCGGTCGGCCCCTCTGCCATCAACCGGGTTATCTTGGTTGATACAGGTGAACAAGTCAGTCTTAATTTGACCATAGAAAACACTGGAAACACAGCCATTGATTTGGATGTAAATATTCAACCATCGAATCATCTTTGGCCTATTCAGGTCACATATCAAGAACAACAACACAGTCGAGAGATTTCCTTGACATTGTTGGGTGGTGAAATCACTACTGTTAATTTCGTCTTAGGAATCCCTCCTGTTGCCGAAGAAGGCGAGGCAAACAATTATGTCATTCGCACCGAATTGAATGCTCAATCATTTGTTTCAAATACCACTGTTTTGAAGGTGAGAGATGATCTTTCAATGGGGCTTACAGGCCCTTCTACTGGCGTTATTGAGACGACTATATCATCTGAATTCTCGTTTGGTGAATTCCAAGTAACGAACACAGGTAATGCCCCATTGACCCTCAATTGGAGTCATGGTCTGGCGCCAGATGGATGGGCCGTTGGTTTTGCAAACCCGAGTACATACATCGAACCAAGAGAAGAACGAACAGTGCTCCTCGGTTTTAGTCCTCCTGCAAATACCCCAGTCACAGACAAGGCATTTGAGTTGGTTGTCACAGTATCAGGATTCAACGACGGCCGTACTACTCAAAATTCCATAACTGTCGATGTATCAGTCCTTGCCTCTTCCATGGCGAACATTACCGTTGAGGATGCCAGTATTACCCCTTTCATTCTGGTTTCACGAAGTGATACAGTCAGTCAAAATATTGTGATTAGAAATGATGGTAATATTCCATTGAGTGGTGATATAGTAGTCAATGTCCTCGATAGTGACGGTAATGTTTCAACTGTATGGGCTGTTTCTTGTAATCAGAGCAGTATTGAATCAATCGCAGTTGGTGGACAACTCATACTCAGTGTTGCACTCACTCCTTCTGAAAACGCACAGAAGGGGAAAGTAATTACGTCAATCAGCATTAACTCGGGTGACACCGTTCTAGGAACGCTGGGTATAGAATCATCGATAGACTCTGCAACAGGGACAAGAGGATTGTTTAGCCTATTGCCTTTGTATCTGTCTTTGCCATTGACGGGAATTATCCTCATCGGTGCAATTGTTCTTGCTCTTCGCATGAAAAAGAGTGGTGAACTGACAAACTCTGGTGAAGAACTCGTCGCCCCTGATGCCTTTGTTAATCCCGATTATCTCGGAACACGAAGAGAGGACGCATTGGACATTGGATATGCAGTCGATGATATTGCCAGTGGCGAAGTATCTTCGGACGAAATCGCAGCTGCGCTTGCCCAATCTTTGCAAATGCCATCACCGATTGTTCCTGCAGTAACCCCCTCTGGTCTTCCACCTGGTGCGTTGCCTAAAGGACGACCTTTGCCTATGCCTCAAGGAATGCCGCCTGCGGGATTACCACCTAAGGCACTGCCGACCCTTCCGATTCCACAACCGATGCCCTTACCCACTCCAATCGCAGCACTTCCACCTCTCGGGCCACCTTTGCCTGCCACAGGATTACCGAATGGCTGGACAATGGAACAATGGCAACATTATGGACAACAATGGTTGGATGGGCAGTAATTTTCCGGGGCGTATCTCTAATATGGTGCACCACTAGGGTGCACTATGAGCAGTATTGTATTGTTTGGCCCACCCGGTGCTGGAAAAGGCACTCAAGCAGAACGAATCATGGACGCAACGGGGTTACCACAAGTTTCAACGGGAGACATACTTCGTGCAGCAGTCAAGGCGGGAACGGAAACTGGTATAGTTGCAAAAGGATACATGGAATCTGGACAATTGGTTCCTGATGGAGTGATTATCGACCTCATTAAAGAACGAATTCTTGAACCAGATGCGAAGAACGGTGTGATGTTTGATGGCTTTCCCCGAACCATTCCTCAAGCCGAAGCCTTAGCAGAAATAACTCCAGTGTCACATGTCATTGCGATAGAAGTGCCTGATGGGCGTATTGTTGAACGAATCTGTGGTCGGTACTCGTGTGCTGGCTGTGGTAGTGTCTATCACGACACTTTCAATCCGGTTGCAAGTGACGGTTGCAACTGTGGACAATGGCAAGAGAAACGCCGTGCAGATGACAACGAAGAGACCGTACATTCCCGTTTAGGTGCATACCATGAACAAACCTCTCCACTCGCAGACTGGTATCGTTCCAAAGGGATATTCCATGCAGTCAATGGTGATCGAGAAATCAATGAAATCACTAGAGACATCTTAGTCGTTTTAAACTAATGAGGTGAAGGATTGAAATCTCGAAACAATCGCCGCAGAAGAAGTAAAATCGACCGTCGTGAAGTTGCGCGTTCGAGTCAAATGCGTTTGATACAAATACTCGAAAAACCTTCACAACACGATGACCAAATTGTACGTTCGAGTACTCGCCATCTGGTAAAAATTTCACAACGCCATCGGCTTCCGATTCCCACAAAGGCACGTCATTTATTTTGTCGGCGTTGTCTTTCACCCCATCGCTACGGTGAGAATGTGCGCGTTCGAATCTTGGCAGGTCAACGTATTGTGACATGCTTGGAGTGTTCCACCATCCGGAGATATGGCGGTGGGCCAAAATTTCATCGAACACAACGCTCACTAATTCAGTAGAGTGAACAACGGTCACATACTTGAACAAGTTATTGCTCGGAGGGTTGAGATTCATGACGAACCCCATCCCAGAATCAATCAAACGCGAGGCGATATCTCGTGAGTTTCAAGTGAGTATTAGAATCGGCAAATCGGGTGTGACAGACACTTTGATATCCGAAATTGATACCCAATTAAATAAGCGAAGTTTAGTGAAAATTAAAATGAATCGTGGTTTATACGAACGGAAAGACATTCCCAATGTTTGGGCTCAATTAGCCGAACAAACTAGTTCAGTACTTGTATTGTCCCGAGGTAATGTCGGCGTTCTTTGGCGATAACCAACTATTTTTTAGGAAATAGTCAAATGATGACTTTTGGTAGCAAGTCTATGAGGGAGAAAGGGATGTTCATTCTCCGGCGCCGTCATTCTTCACAATATGTTGCCTTAGGACTCCTGATGTTTGCAGGTTCGATGATTTTCGCTTCCAATTCTTTGGCAGAGGGTGACACCACAGATGTTCATCTGGTGTTGAACGTTTTTGAAGGTAAAGAAACGCAAGCGGTATGGGTTGGACTTGCAATTTTGATCGGAGTTTATGCACTCATCATTACCGAAGTAGTTCACAGAACTCTTGCCGCTGCAATCGGTGGTCTTCTCGCACTTCTAGCTTTGAATTATTACACCGTTGAACCAACACTCACTCTCAAAGCAGTAACGACCATGATTGATTGGGAGACAATTGGCTTACTATTAGGGATGATGGTGATGGTTGGGATTATATCTCACACAGGTGTCTTTGAATGGTTTGCAGTTCAGGCCTACAAGCAAAGTGGTGGTTCTGTATGGACCCTTGTCGTCATCTTATGTACGTTAACAGCAGTACTCTCCGCAGTCCTTGACAATGTCACGACGATGCTGCTTCTTACACCGGTTACAATACAGTTGGCGAAAGTCTTGGATTTGAAACCGATTCCCATACTTATTTCTGAAGTTATCTTTTCCAATATTGGCGGTGCTGCAACAATGATTGGGGACCCACCGAACATCATGATTGGTTCTGCTCTTTCCCCAAGTGCCATCGGTTCGGCTGAAGGTGGAATTTATGCGCATTTGGCTGAAAGCGGTGTGTCATTCAACGATTTTATCTTTGAAATGGGTCCTGGTATTCTGATGACATTTGTTCCATGTCTGATGTTCATCAAATGGATGTATCGCGAAGAATTTTCTGGAGTTCGTGTCCGTGATGTCGAGGAATTAGAAGCCAAATATGGAATCAAGGATATGCCTATGCTCAAAGTTAGCGGTACTATCTTAATTTTAGTAATTATAAATTTTTTCCTTCACCCTATAACGCATGTGGCGGTTTCATGGATCGCCTTGGTCGGAGCAGTCTTGATGCTTTTGGCAACGGACCGTCATGAATTAGAAAAACCATTGGAAAAGGTCGAATGGACGACACTTTTGTTCTTTGCAGGATTATTTGTTTTGGTTCACTCACTGCAATACCTCGGAGTCATTACTTTCATTGGAGAATACGTAGAACAGGCAATTTCCTTCTTTGGCAGTTCTCAAGGAGATGGAAAAGTCATCCGCTTAGGTGCAGCGATACTCATTATTTTGTGGGTCTCCGCAATAGCATCTGCATTTATCGATAACATTCCTTATACTGCTACGATGATTCCGATTATCTTACAAATATCGCATAGCCTTTCAATAGAATTGGGTCCACTGATTTGGGCTCTTGCCTTTGGTGCATGCCTCGGTGGTAACGGAACTCTAATTGGTGCATCAGCGAACGTAGTAACTGCAGGAATGTCAGAGGAAGCCGGTTATCCCATATCGTTCAATGAATTTTTCCGAGCAGGGTTCCCAGTCATGATCATCTCAACAGCAATAGTCTCATTATACATGATATTGGTCTATGTTGTTGGAGGCGATGATGGTGGTCTAGTTTGGAAAATAGTACTCATGGGCCTCACGGCGTTTGGAATTATCTTCCAATTATCTCGAGGCCGCTCAAAAGGCAAAAATTTCGCAGAATCTCTTGTTGATGATGACGCTGAAGAAATCAAAGAAATTGTCGACTCACTTGTTGGAAAAGTCATCAAACGCACCCCTGCACTCGATGACAATGAGGAGTGAGAGTCACTCATTTCTCCGTTGAGTTGAAGTGTTGAATGTGTATGGTGTAAATCGAGGGAGCATATGTTTGAGTGTGAAATATGCGGATTACTCTCATTGGGTGGCTCTGCATGTCCTGCATGTGGAAGTTTACTTCTCGTCGATTTAGCATTGGACGATGGAGATTTAAGCCCTTTGCCAAATGAAGTACCTGGTCTTGATGATGCGGTAGCATCCTGGTATGACTTGGAAGGAATAGAACCCCCTTCAGAGCCTACTGTGGAGACTGTATCACCTTCAGCGGCAGAAAGCCTACCGTTCGGATACTCCGGCGAGTCAAATACGCACATTTCACGCCTCCCCTTTGGAGTTGGTAGTTATGCGAATGGAATGCCATTCGATGAAACAGACGATGCATTACCTCTCATTAGTGAACGTTCAAATCACCCTGCGTCTCAATCGCCTCCATTTGTTGAACTAGCACCCGAACCAGTACCTGTAGCACCAACTTTACCTGCGCCAGTGCCAGCACCAGCACCTGTAGCACCAACTATACCTGCGCCAGTGCCAGCACCTGCACCTGCACCTGTAGCACCAACTATACCAGCACCTGTAGCACCAACTATACCAGCACCCATCTATGATGAGGTCGTTGCGGTGGCTTCAATTCCAGCAATTCCGATGGTCGAAGTAGCACCACTTATGGTGGACCTTCCTGAACTGAATCTTCCAACCCAGGCTTCAATCACAATGGTCGAAACTGAACCGCTTAGAGTGGATGCGGTTGCAGCACCTCATGCGAGCGTTTCTGCTGATACGACCTCAAGCACCGCTTTGGTAGAAGAGGTCCCGGAAATGTGGCGAATCAATGCTTCACCTTTGGATATGGAACAAATCTATGCAGTGGAAGACCAAACTGTCGAAGTGGTTCATTCGTTAGATGATACCCAAGAATCATATCTTCATACGGCTGATGTTGAAGATGCACATCCTGAATCAGGGGTTATTTCACTAGACCTTCATCCGGCGAGGGCTATGGGGGTCAATCTTGATGGTCTTCCTGAATTAGAGGATACATTGGCCGAGGGATTCTATGCTATCGGACACGAATCGTGGGCACAAGCAGCTATTGCTTTCCAAAAAATGGCAGCTAAAATGCCTGGAGACTCTGCAGTGTTCAATAACTACGGTCTCGCCTTACTTCAACGTGCATTGGTCATGGCGAAGAGTAAAGATCTCGAAGTACAGCAACTTGCATCCACCCAATTTGAATCTTCAATACTCGCACTTCGTGAATCTGCCAAAGCCTCTCCGACCAACCCAACTATCCTTCTTAATTTATCTCATGCCCTCCTTGTAAGTGGGCGAGCAGAGAAGGCACTCAACCTCTTGAATATGTATGGGAAAAGTCATTCAAAAACTCCTGAAAGTGCAAATTTGGAAGCAGCAATTTTGGTCAGCTTGGGCGAAAGTAGACGGGCTTTGAAAGTGCTTCAACTCGTTTCTCCGGATGAAACAATCCGTTCTAATGTCGCTAAATTGACATATTAGTGTTCGAATTAAATCTACTTTGGTAGAAATATACACTCTAATATTGATGTAAAACTGACTCAAATCGAGCATCAATTACACCTCTATTTTCACTCATGTTTTACAAATTTTTGCGACGAGAGATTGTAGAGCAATACCACCTTTTACTGTTGTTTTTTTGAACCATATCTCCGGTGCCTTAACCGATTCGTTGATATAGAGGTGGTAAGTCGGGGGGATGCTTAAGCACCCTAGCACGCCATGTGCCGGGGGAAGGGCAGAGGAGAATCGTCCCTGAGG
>Ga0114997_10000650_pt1 | contig 28748 bp, 21 predicted proteins | sample ArcticOcean_MG_C_2_FD_87045 | JGI IMG/M metagenome (GOLD analysis project Ga0114997, IMG submission 87045) | Marine microbial communities from western Arctic Ocean - ArcticOcean_MG_CB4_136 | ecosystem: Environmental > Aquatic > Marine > Oceanic | place: Arctic Ocean: Canada Basin | collected... | reverse complement strand
TTATTGCATTGTAATTCCACATATCCAGCTCCATACAAAGATATTAATTTGTTATATCTGAAACGATTAAAAGAAATTTCTCAAACTAATTTTGTTGGCTATTCTGGACATGATAAAGGTTTTTCTGTGGTACTTGGTGCTGTAGCATTGGGAGCTAAGATTATTGAAAAACACATCACCCTTGACACATCTCTTGAGGGAACAGACCACAAGGTTAGCTTACTCCCCAGTGAATTTAAGGAGATGGTTGCGCAGATACATAATCTTGAGGAGGCTCTAGGACTTTCTAATGCACCTAGAGAAATTTCACAGGGTGAAATGATTAATAGAGAGAACTTAGCAAAGAGTCTCGTAGCAAATACTATGATTAAGGAAGGCGCAATTATTACCAGGTCTATGATTTCTGTAAAATCTCCCGGTCTAGGCTTGCAACCCAATAAAGTAGATGAATTGATCGGAAAGGAAGCTCCTCGAGATATTCAAAAAAATGACTATTTCTATCTATCAGATATTGAGGGGGTAATTAAAAAAAATAAATCCTATAAATTTAAGAGGCCATTTGGAGTCCCTGTTAGATACCATGACTTTTCAAGAATTATTGAAGACACTAACTTAGATTTTATTGAATTTCATTTATCTTATAAAGACATGGAGGTCAAAATTGAGGACTTCCTATCTAAAAAATATAACCTAAATTTTTGTGTCCATTCACCAGAACTTTTTGCTCAAGATCATATTTTAGATTTATGCTCCCTAGACGAACAATATAGGAATAAATCAATTGCATTGTTTCAAGATGTCATAAATATCACCAAAGAGTTAAATCAATTTTTTCCAAATACTAAAAACCCTATAATTGTTCTCAATGCTGGCGGCTGGGATGCCGAGGGTTTTTCTTCAGAGGATATTAAGGTGAAAAAGTATGAAATTCTTTCTAATTCAATTCGGCAACTTGATTTAACTAATGTTCAGATTGCTATCCAGACTATGCCTCCATTTCCTTGGCATTTTGGAGGTCAAAGTTTCCACAATCTCTTTATTAATCAAGAAGAAATTATTAACTTTTGTATTAATAACAAAGACATAAAAATTTGCTTAGATATCTCTCATAGCATGATGTCAGCCAACCATTACGGGTTTGATTTATATGAATTTATAGAAAAAATCAGCCCTTATGTTGTCCATCTGCATGTGGTAGATGCTAAAGGCTCGGATGGTGAGGGTGTAGAGATCGGCAAAGGGGACGTCGATTTTCTAAAATTAGCAACAACTATGGAAAAAAATATGCCCAATGTTCAATTCCTTCCGGAAGTCTGGCAAGGCCATAAAAATGCTGGCGAGGGCTTTTGGAAAGCTTTAAATTATCTTGAGCAGATGTTGTGATATTTATTTCAGGTTTCTAGTAAAGATTAACTAAGTCGCAATTTGATCATAGGTAAATGGTCCAGTAATACCCCCATCTAATAACTTATAAATTTTATTACACTCTTTTAATGTTGAAACTCTGTGTGCAATTGCAATAATTGTCTTTTCATTTCTAAGTGTTAATAGCTCATCAATAACCTCTTTTTCAGTTGCGCTATCTAGAGCAGATGTTGATTCATCTAAAATAAGTACCTCTCGTTTATTATAAATTGATCTAGCTAATGCAACTCTTTGTTTCTGCCCTCCAGATAATCTAATCCCTCTATCTCCTAAATTTGTATCAAGCCCCTCTGGGAGATCTTCTACAAGAGATAGCAGCCTGGATAGCTTTAATGCAGCTCTTAATTCTTTCGGGTCTATCTTCTCCCTATCAAGAGTAATATTTTGCTCAAGGGAACCATCTATTAAAAAAATCTCTTGAGGTAGATATGCGCATTGAGATCGCCAGCTCATAATATTATTATGAGCATCTAGCTGGTTAAGTTTAAGGGTTCCTAGGGATGGTTTTAAGAATCCAAGAATTACATCGACCAGTGTAGTTTTGCCTGAACCAGATGGGCCTACAAGGCCAATAAAGTCACCTTTATTAACTTCCAGAGTAATCTCCTTTAGTGATCTATTTTTAGCATTAGGATAGGTATAAGAAATATTTTCTAATCTCAAAGATTCAAAGATTTGACTGCCACTCTTATTGATAGATTTCTTAGCATTCTCATCTTTAGAATGGCTCATATCTATATTAGTTCCATGATTTAGCATGATTGTTGATAATTTAATTATTGAATCTCTTCCAAAAATTAGAGAATTCACGCAAGCTTGGATTTGGCTAACTAAAGGAGCTATTCTGATCATAGCAGCTGCAAATATCCCTAAGATTGAAAGAGTCGAACCCAGATCAACACTTGAAGAAATATTAAGTGAAATAATAAGCACAATAAAACTAATCAACATAACTTCAATTATATTTTTAGGCAGAATGGAGTATAAATTTAGTTTTAAAGCGCTTCTAGCAACCAAGTCTGCTGATTGGTTCACTGAGCTTAGAAAAAATGCCTCTTTCCCAAGTGTTTTTAGCTCCTTGATTCCTTGAGATACTTCTGAGGTCCCCTGCAAGATATTAGCCATTCCATCAGTATACTGTTTACCATATGAACCAATTTTGGAGGTAAGGATATAGTTGTAAAGCAAAAAAATTACTATCAACATAGCTAGGAGTATTAATAACGTATTCATACTTACAACACCAAGCATAATAAAAATAGTAAAAATAACTATTGAGTTACTAAGAAGTTGAAGAACGGCCTGAAGTACATCTTTATATATAGAAGAATAGTTTGCTATAGATGCTAAGTTCTCACCCCCCTTGCTAAGAATAAAGTTTTCATATTCTTGGTTAAGAATGCCATTCATCATCAATTTCTGAATTTTGGCTTGCTCCTGATTTGCAAATCTCAAGATCAAGAAATTGGTAAAAATTAAGAAAATAAATTTAATGATAAAAGCAGATACTAAGATATAACCTATAAATAGTATCGCTTCAGCTTGTTCCATGCTTGATAGAAAATCTAAAACTGGGTAGCTAGTTATAAAGGTTTGGTAAAACAAAGGATCCACAATAATCGAGAGATATCCACCGATGAGTCCAATGCTTACAAGATCAGTAAAGGAAGATAAGAGAAAAATAATCGCCAAAGGAATGATTCTTCGGAATTTAGCTCCCAGTAGGAACTTTAAACTTCTTAGATAATCCATATTTATTTAATATAATAAGCAGATAGCTGCTTCTGGTTTTTTTCTATCAGCATAGATTGAATATGAGCATTATTTCCAAGTTTTCCATGGGGCTTTATCTAAAACATATAACTCGTCAAGATATTTCTTTTCAGCAATTGTATCCATCGGCTGCCAAAATCCTTTATGTTTAAATGCAGAGAGTTGGTTTTTCTTGGTAATGGCTTGAAGTGGTTCTTGTTCCCATGGTACATAGTCTCCAGAGATATAATCAATAACAGAGGGCTCTAAAACAAAAAAACCTCCGTTGATCCAAGCATCTCCAATATCAGGTTTTTCATTAAATTGAGCAACTGTATTGTCTTCATCTATCTTTAGAATCCCAAACCTTCCTGGGGGGTTAACCGCTGTAACTGTAGCAAGCTTCCCATTAGCTTTATGAAATGCTATTAAATCAGCAATATTGATATCTCCGACTCCATCACCATAAGTAAAAAGAAAGGATTCATTGGGATCAAGAAGATCCTTAACCTTTTTGAGCCTGCCACCAGTTAAAGTATCTTCTCCAGTATCTACGCATGTAACTGACCAGTTCTCTTTGGTATTTCTTATTATGGTTGAAGAGTTATCTGCTAGGTTAAAAGTAACATCAGCATTTCTTAAATGATAGTTATGAAAATACTCTTTAATAAAAAAACCTTTGTAGCCACAGCAAATAATAAATTCATTGATGCCATAGGAGTCAAAAATCTTCATGATGTGCCAAAGTATTGGCCTCCCACCGATTTCTACCATCGGTTTCGGCCTGCTATGAGTTTCTTCAGATAACCTTGTTCCTAGTCCACCGGCTAAAATTACTGCTTTCATATTTTAAAAATATAATTTTTTACCATTCTAACACCAGTGATGGAAGTATTAAGCTGATAAATTATTTTATTTACGACAGCTAATTTATAAGATTTCTAATATAATAGTTGTACGTATTCGTAAATTAACAGTTCAAAATTATTTTTTAAGGAATTATCTATGAGTGAAATGATTAGGGTGCCTTACGGCTCCACAGTACATGGCGAAGAAGAAATTGCTGCAGTTGTAAAAGTTTTAAATACAACAACACAAATGTCACATAATGTTAGTTTGTTTGAAGAAAAGATTGCGCAATCTTTTGAGAAAAAGAACGGTGTTATGGTGAACTCAGGATCATCAGCTTTGTATATCCTTATTGAGGCACTTAATCTTCCAAAAGGCTCTGAAGTCATTACTCCAGCCCTAACTTTTGCAACTACCGTTGGCTGTTTGGTGAAGAATGATCTTATCCCTCATTTTGTTGATGTTGGCTTAGATACATATTGCATTGATGTAGATAAGCTGGAGGCAGCTATCAATGAAAATACGTCTGCAATCATTGCCCCTGATTTAATGGGTAATATCTGCGAATGGGAGAAAATTAATGCCATAGTAAAAAATAAAAATAAAAATATTAAAATTATTTGTGATTCTGCAGATACTTTAGGCGCCACATTATTTGAGAAATCAAACGGCTCATACTGTGATGCAGCAATTACTAGTTTTTATGGATCTCATGTAATTAATGGCGCTGGTAATGGAGGTATGTTGGTTACAGACTCAACTGAAGTTTATGATAAGGCAAGATTGCTAAGATCATGGGGTAGAAGTTCTTCATTATTTGATGATAGTGAAGCAATTGAAAATAGGTTTAATATTGATCTAGATGGTGTTCAATATGATGCCAAGTTTGTTTTTGAAGAAATAGGGTATCAGTTAGAGCCCTCAGAGATTAGCGCAGCCTTTGCATTGGTTCAGTTTAAGAATTTATCTAAAAATATAAGTGCTAGGCAGGTCAATTTTAGCCGTCATTATGAATTTCTTAGTCAATACAAAGAATTTTTTGCTCTCCCAGTACAAAATCCAAATTGTGAAACAGGCTGGCTTGCTTTCCCAATGATTATCAAAGATGGATCCCCGTTTAGCAGAACTGACTTGCAAATATTTCTTGAAAAGAGAAATATTCAGACTAGAGTTGTCTTCACAGGCAATATTTTAAGGCAGCCAGGCTACAAAAACATTACTTGCATAGGCAAGGCAGATGATTTTGTTAATGCTGATAGAGTTATGAGGGGCGGGATCTTGCTGGCGGTCCATCATGGTTTGAATGATGAAATGTTAGATCATATTCATAGCTCAATTTCGGAATTTCTGTCTCAATTTTCTTAAGCCCCGAATGAATGGAAACAATACTATCATCTGAAGATCTACAACGATCTAGTTCAATTTGTTTTTTGAACTATGACCTTGCGTTTGGGGGCACTGAAAAAGTTATTGTAGCTCTTGCAAACCATTTTCAGTCTTTAGGAAAAAAAGTAACAATTTTAACTTTGTCACATACTAATGATTTTAATAGATTTCTTCATCCTGACATTGTTATAGAATGTTTGCACATCAAAAAGATGAAATTTCTCCTTCCTAAATTATCTCGATTCATCTTAAAAAATAAATTTGATAATTTTATATCTAACGTTTGGCCGCTAACTTCTTTAAGTTTTGTAGTAAGGATATTTTCCAAAGATACTCGTCTTATATTTATTGAGCATTGCAATTTATCAGAGCAATTTAAGCACAAGTCACTTTTTTTTCGCTCTCTACAAAAACTTTCTATTAGTATTTTTTATAGGTTTGCTCATGTAATTGTTGGAGTATCAGATGGTGTTAAACAAGATTTGGTTAGCAAAGGCCTGCATGATGATAAAATAAAAGTTATCTACAATCCTGTAATTTCTCAGTCTCTTCAGGCGATTGATCAATCCAATCAGGCAACTATGCAGTGGAGGTCATCAAATAAAAAGAAATTAATCGCTGTCGGAAGATTTAAAGCCCAAAAGAATTTTACAAACTTAGTTAATGCTATACATTTCGCAAAAAAAAATTTAGGTTTAGATATTAGTTTGCTTATTTTGGGAGATGGCGAAGAAAGAGAAAAAATTTCTACCAGAATAATTGATTTGAATCTTGAAGATAACATCTTCTTAGCTGGATGGGTTTCAGATCCTTTGCCATATTATGATTTATCTGACCTTTTTATTCTCCCGTCAGACTATGAGGGATTTGGTGTAGTTATTGTAGAGGCAATGTCTAGAGGACTTAATATTGTATCTACTGATTGTAAATCTGGTCCCAGCGAGATTTTACAAAAAGGAGAGCTTGGTTTCTTATGTAAGGTTAACGATCCTGAGTCTCTTGGTCATGCCATTAAGGATGCACTGGATAATCCCATAAGGAAGGAACTATTAATAAAAAGGTCTGAAGACTTTTCTGAGAGAAGAATTGGTGCATTATATGAGGATATTATTGTATAAACTATAAATTGAAATTAATTAAGTCCTATTTATGCCAATATGCCAATTATGCCAATATGCCAAATTTTTTAAGAAATATATAACCTCAAATGAATAAAACCCTCTGGAAGAATAAAAAAATCTTAATTACAGGTGATACTGGATTTAAGGGTGCCTGGTTAACACTTTTTCTAGCTCAGGCTGGGGCTAAGATTCAAGGTTTTTCTAGCTCGACTTTTAATAATAATATCAAGCTATATGAAAGCTTAAAACTAAATAAGACATCCAACACTATCGATGGAGACATAAGAGATCAAAAGGCCGTTAAAAAAGTGTTTAATGATTTTCAGCCAGAATTTGTATTTCATTTAGCTGCACAACCATTGGTACGAGATTCATATATCAATCCAGTGACCACATATGATGTGAATGTTATGGGAACTATTAATATTTTAGAGTCTATTAGAAGCTCTAAATCAGTCAAAGCTGCAGTTATGGTCACTACCGATAAATGTTATGAGAACAAGGAATGGGAATGGGGTTATCGAGAAAATGATCCCTTGGGAGGGCATGATCCTTACAGTAGCAGCAAAGCATGCGCAGAGCTAATCATCCAATCATATCAAAAATCTTTCTTTAATGACTTGGTTGGTCCTGGCATAAGTTCTGTTAGGGCTGGTAATGTTATTGGAGGAGGGGATTTCTCAAAAGATAGACTAATTCCCGATTTATATGATGCTGTAACAAAGAATCAGCACTTATTGCTTAGAAATCCTTTTTCAACTCGACCATGGCAACATGTTTTAGAGCCAATTTCTGGTTATATTAAGGTAGCAGAAAATCTATATCATTCTGGTTCGTCTGGCCATGATAGTTGGAACTTTGGACCTCATATATCAGATATTAGAACTGTAAATGATGTTTCGAACCTATTCTGTGAATCTTGGGGAATAAGTAACATCATTGAGCACACAATGGATGAAGACCAGCCTCATGAGGCACATTCCTTGAGCTTAGACATCAGCAAAGCATTTTTAAAGTTAAACTGGTATCCAAAGTGGAGTTTAGAAACCTCCATTGAAGAGACTGCCACTTGGTATAAAGCTTATTTTGAAAAAAAGGATGTACTAAAAATAACCAGCGAACAAATAGAAAGGTATCTTTCTGATTAATTTTTACCTACCTTTTCTGTATTGATGCAAGATTTCATCCCCAAGGTCTCAATAATTATTTTGTCCTTCAATCAGGCGGAATATATCATGGATGCAATCAATAGCGCTCTTGATCAAACATATAAAAATATTGAAATTATAATTTCTGATAATGGCTCCACTGATAATACAAAGCAAATTATCAAAAGTTTTCTCTATGATACCAGGGTTATTTTTCTTGATTATTCAGAAAATCAATCAATTTCTTTGCGTCAAAATCAAGCAACTAAAAAAGCTTCAGGCGAATTCATTACTCTTCTATACGCTGATGATTACTACCTTCCCTCAAAAATTGAGCATCAAGTAAAAATATTTACATCACTGCCCGAAGAATGGGGTGTTGTTCATGGGCCAGGTATGCAGTTAATAGAAAAAACTGGTAACTTACAATCACTCCCTGCAACTAAAGCCCATGGGATGTGCCTAAAGAAATTATTTGAAGATTATGCAGAAGGTTTCATTATTCCTATTGCCCCTCTCGTGAGAAAAAAAGTATATTTAGAATTTCCTTTGTATGAGGATTTATTTAGCGAAGGGGAGTCACTGTATTGGAGAATTGCTACAAAATATAAATTTTTTTATTCAAATTCTCCTTTAGTTGTCATGCGCTATCATGAAAAAAACATGGGCAAAGCCATCAAGAAAAACATGGATATCCATTTAACATGCTTGGATAGATTAATTCTGAGTGAGCATTTTCCACTAGATGCTTTTTCGGCATACCAAGAATATAGATTTAGAATAATTTTGGGTAATGTTTGGCATTGCTTCAGGACTAACTTTGAGATAATGTGGGCGAAAAAATTAATACTCACCTCAATCATGTCTTATCCAAAATCACTTTTTAATTTAAGATCTTTTGTATTAATCTTTTATGCTGTAATGCCTCAAAAATTTATTATGTATTTTAATAAAATTATTGATCTGATATTAAGAAAAAAATTATTTAAGCCTCTTGAGGATTATCATAATTAATTTACTGTCAAATTTTTTTTTGAGCTTGAGATGAATGTTAGCCCTAAAAAGCGGAGATGATAAGATGAGAATAGAATCTACTAAAATATGTGTGATTGGCCTTGGATATGTAGGCCTACCTCTTGCTCTGGAATTTAACAAAAAATTCCCTGTGGTTGGCTTTGATATTAATGAATCAAGAATCAATGATCTGCATAATGGGATAGATATTACCAATGAAGCCAAATCTTCAGAATTAAAAAAAGCTAAAAATATTCTATTTTCCTCGGACACCCAATCTCTAAAAGATTGCAATTTTTTTATTATTACAGTTCCAACGCCAATCACCAAAAGCAAAAAACCAGACTTAGGACCTTTGTTGAGTGCCTCTAATTTAGTTGCTTCATTTCTTAAAAAGGGAGATGTAGTTGTTTATGAATCCACAGTATATCCTGGAGCTACAGAGGAAGACTGCTTGCCTATACTGGAAAAGATATCTCAGTTATCTGTAAATAAAGACTTTTTTATTGGCTATTCACCCGAAAGAATTAATCCTGGAGATAAAGTCCATCGATTACCTAGTATTAAAAAAGTAACTTCGGGATCTAATAAAAAATCTGCAAATTTTATTGATAAGGTCTATAAAAAAATTATTACTGCTGGTACTTATCAAGCTGAATCCATTAAAGTTGCTGAGGCAGCTAAAGTGATTGAGAACACTCAAAGAGACTTAAATATTGCACTGATAAATGAGTTAGCTATTATTTTTAATCTTATGAATATTGATACTGAACAGGTATTAAAAGCAGCTGAAACAAAGTGGAATTTTCTGCCTTTTAGGCCAGGCTTAGTTGGTGGGCACTGCATAGGAGTAGATCCCTATTACCTAACTTATAAAACTGAAATGCTTGGCTATAACCCTGAAATAATTTTGGCTGGAAGAAGGCTTAATGATAGGATGGCATCCTTTGTTTCATCTCAGCTAATCAAGCTACTAACTAAGAAAAATATAAAGATTCATTCTGCAAAAATCCTTATTCTAGGGCTGTCGTTCAAAGAGGATTGTCCTGATATAAGAAATACAAAGGTTACAGATATTATTGATGAGCTAGAAGAATATAACTGTAAAGTGAGTGTATTTGATCCATGGGTTGATAGTAATGAGGCAAAACGAGAGTATGACATCAATCTTTTAGGTGAAGTCCCACTTAATTATTATGATGGAGTAATCATTGCTGTTCCCCACAAACATTTTAAAAATATGGGCATTAAAACCATTAGAGCATTTTGCAAATCAAAGCATGCAATCTATGATTTAAAATATCTATTTGCAGCTGATCAGGTCGATAAGCGTCTCTAGTAATATCATGCATAATTACAAAACTGTTAAAAAAATACTTGTTGATAATCCAAAAACTTGGCTTGTAACTGGAGTTGCTGGATTTATAGGAAGTAACTTATTGGAGACTTTACTGCAATTAAATCAGCATGTTGTTGGCCTAGATAATTTTTCAACTGGCAACGAGGAGAACTTGCTTGAAGTTAAGTCACTTGTTACCAAAGCCCAGTGGTCAAGGTTTCAGTTTATTAAAGGTGATATCTCAAGCCTTAAATCATGCGTGCAAGCCTGCAAAGGTGTTGATTATGTTTTGCATCAAGCTGCTATTGGTTCAGTTCCTAGGAGTATAAAAGATCCGATTACAACCAATAAAAGCAACATAACAGGTTTTTTAAATATTTTGCTTGCTTCAAAAAATGCTGATGTTAAGAATTTTGTTTATGCAGCTAGCAGTTCTACTTATGGGGATCACAAAAAGCTTCCAAAGAAAGAACATTTGATTGGTAGTCCACTAAGCCCTTATGCAGTTACTAAATATGTTAATGAGCTTTACGCAGATGTTTTTAAAAAATCCTATGACTTTGATAGTATTGGCCTCAGATATTTTAATGTTTTTGGTAAAAGGCAAACTCCAAAAAGTACATACGCAGCCGTGATCCCAAAATGGATTGATATGATTATTAAAAATAAAGAAGTGTTTATCAATGGTGACGGGGAAACAAGTAGAGATTTTTGTTTTATAGAGAATGCTGTTCAGGCAAATATATTAGCTGCTACTAACACTGATACCAAAGCATTAAATAATATTTATAACATAGCTCTTGGTGATAGAACATCACTGAATGAGCTCTACACAATGCTTCAATTGTTTATATGTAAGGATAAGAAACACCTACATTCAAAATTAATATATAGAGAATTTAGAGAGGGCGATGTTCGGCATTCTCAGGCTGATATCTCAAAAGCTAAAAATTTACTTAGTTATAAGCCAACCCATAGAGTAAAAGCTGGCCTCAAAGAGACTGTGCAATGGTACCTAGAGAAGGGTAGTTAGAAATGTGTGGGCTCACCGGTTTCTTTAAACCAGATGATATGGATCTTGATAGTGCTGAGAATTCTATCAGACTTATGACAGATGCATTGATTCATCGTGGCCCGGATGACTCCAATACTTATTCTGACACAAACAGTAATTTCTACCTTGGGCACAGAAGGCTATCTATTCTTGATACTTCTCAGGGCGGCCTGCAGCCCATGCAATCTCAATCTGGTAATTTAGTAATCTCATACAATGGCGAGATATATAATCATCGTGAATTGCGTAATGAGCTAGAGCAAGAGAATAAATTATTACAGTGGAAGAGCTCTTCAGACACCGAAACTTTGTTAGCAGCCTTCGATCACTGGGGGGTCAAAGATACCCTATCAAGACTAAGAGGCATGTTTGCGATTGCATTATGGGATGTTCAAAAGAAAAAACTTTTTCTTATACGAGATAGGTTTGGTGAAAAACCACTTTATTATGGTTGGATACAAGATAAAAAATCAACAGTATTTGGATTTTCTTCAGAATTAAAAGCCCTAAGAAAATTTCCAAACTTCTCAAATACTTTATCAAAAACAGCTTTAATCCAGTACTTTTCACATATGTATATCCCTTGCCCATTGAGTATTTACGAGGGTATTTTTAAGTTAGAGCCAGGCTGCATTTTAACCATTTCATCTCCTCCCACACTAGAAAAAGTTTCAGATAATTTATACCCTCACGCTAATACATACTTTCAGCATCACAACTTATCAATATCGAAGTGGTATGACTTAAAAGAAGTGGTGAACAAGGCGTCCCAAAATCTTTTTACCAGCTCTGATGAGGCTGCTGATGCTTTAGAGAATGAATTAAAGCAAGTTATAAAATTACAGAGTATTTCAGATGTTCCTTTGGGAGCTTTCCTTTCAGGTGGGGTTGATTCATCAGCAATTGTGGCATTAATGCAAGAACAAAGTTCTCATCCTATTAAAACCTTTACTATTGGCTTTGAAGATCCAGAATTTGATGAGTCTCCATTTGCTGCTGATGTAGCCAAGCACTTGAAAACTGACCATCACGAGCTATTAATGACGGGAGAAGATGCTCTATCCATGATTCCAACTCTTCCAGATATATATGATGAGCCATTTGCTGATTACTCTCAAATACCAACCTATTTTGTATGCAAATCCGCGAAGCAAAAAGTAACAGTTTCTCTTTCTGGGGATGCTGGGGATGAATTATTTGGAGGTTACAATCGTTACTTGATGGCGCCATCTTTATGGGCAAAAGTTAGCTGGCTGCCTAAGTTTGCAAGACAATTGATCGGCAGTATCCTAATTATCATTCCTATTGCAGCTTGGGACGCTGGGCTTAATTTTTATTCTAAGATACTCAGAAGGGAAAGAGGATTCAATCAGTTCGGAGACAAGGTTCATAAATTTGGAGCAAGATTATTTAAGGTTGATTCTGAGGATGATTTATTTTTACATTTAATTTCTGAGCCAAATGCAGAAAAACTTGTTGTATTAGATGCAAACTCAGCTGACTTGAAAGCAGTACCTGCATTTCTGAAAGATCCATTGCCTAGTAATGGCGTAAGAGATTTTGCTTCTAGAATGATGTACAGAGATACTTTAAATTATTTAACAGATGATATTTTATGCAAGGTTGATAGGGCTGCTATGAGCGTTAGTTTGGAGACACGTGTTCCATTTTTAGACCATAAGATTGTTGAGCTGGCATGGAGGATGCCTCTGGATATGAAAATTCAGGGCTCAGAGGGAAAATCAATTTTACGAAAGATTTTATACAAGTATGTACCAAAAAAATTAATTGAAAGGCCTAAAGCTGGATTTAGCATCCCCTTAAGTGATTGGCTGAAGGGGCCTTTAAAAGATTGGGCAGACCGCTTGCTTGAATATTCTAGATTAGAGAAAGAGGGAAATTTAAACCCTGATTATGTTCAATCTATCTGGGTCGAGCATCTTGCGGGCAAAAGAAATTGGACTTTTAGACTTTGGAGTATTTTAATGTTTCAAAGCTGGCTAGAATCAAATCATAATAGCGATTAAATACCTGCTTCAACCTTGTTGTAATCTATATTATCATGGACTTCTAATTCAAACTCGCTAAAACTTTATTTACTATGAGCTTTCTTCAAAAATATGATGTTAAAAACAAACTAATTACGATAAGAGTCTTTATTGCCGATAATTTCCTCACTAGATTCTCAGCATCGTTGGTAGGCGCCTCTCTAATTTTTAGCCTTATCTTGATTCAAATTACTCCCGCAGAATTTTACGTTTCAGCGACTCTGAGAGAAGCTCAGGTCAATAAGAATCAAGGCATTCAAACTCCTTCGGGAGGAATGAGCACACTCCTTTCGCTTGGTGGCAAGGAGTCAAATAATTTTAATGAATTTAATTCTAACCTCCATTCATATATTTTAGCTCAAAGAATGTGGAGCAAGGGGTGGGGCTTAAGTATTTTTGATGGTGGTGAACTGGGCGAGGACTTTGTTAATAAACTTCCAAAAAAACATACTATTCCTGAAATTCTAAGTTCATTTTTTCTAGGCTATGAACTGTATGATTATTATTCTCCTCATGATTTACAAGCATTTATTCAAGCGACTGTTTATGCTAAGAAAGCCATTAATGGAACTAATATCACTGTTAGTATGATGGCTCGAGATAAAGATTTTGCCATTAGATTTTTAAATGAAATTATTTTAGAGACTGATCGATATGCAAAAGAGTATCTCATTGCTAAGTCAAATGCTTTAATTACAGGAACTTTTGCCCAACTCGCTGATGCAAAGAATGCAAGTATTGCTGCTTCCTTATCTGCGACCATTAATTCTGAATACTTTAAAATTGCCAGTTTGGATAATGATCTACCTCATCAAATCTACTTTATTGATCCTCCTCATTCTTCAGAGTACCCAGTAACACCAAAAGTCTCAGCAATAGTCCTATCAAATATAATAATATTTTTATTCGCATCCATTCTGTATAGTTTTCTTCTGAAGAATAAAGAAGATTTATGGTAAATGGCTATTTTGATTCAGTTAAATATGAAGGAGATTTTTATTTTTATCTTTTTGAGCTAGCAAATTTTAGTGTTCTAGCGTTTTTTCTAATTATTTTATATAAACTGCAATATCTTTCAGTTAATTCTTTGATTGTATGGACAGGAATTTTTTTCTCTCCCTTTCTTTTTAATTATTTTCTATTTTCACCATTACTATTTCCTGATCAATTTCAATATGCAGGCGAGGTCATGTCCTTAAAATCTACTGGAGAGTCAATTCAAAACATTCAAGCTGAAATTGTAGCTAATAACAACTCTTTGGCAGCATTTTCATTTGTACCAGGGAGCATGCATACTGTAAATTTTAGTGCTGGGATCCTGGGCTGGGCCCCGATTCCTAATTACATGACAGTGACCTCTCTAGCATTTGCTAATAAATTTTTTTTATTTCTATTATTTCTTTGGTTAAGAAAGTTTTTTTCTAATGAAAATCATTTATTGTTATTATTTCTAGTTCCAAGCTTAGTTTTATACTCTTCTTTGTCTTTAAGAGATAATTTAGTAATTATCTTTTCTGTTTTATTTTTACTTCAAATGCTTAGGGGTAGATATATCATTTCCTTGTTTCTTTTATATCCCTTATTGCACCTAAAAATTCAAATGTTTGCATTTTTATCAATTTATTATGTGGGGCGACTAATTTTTCAGGCTCATAAAAGTTACATAGGATTTGGGATTCTTATCTTAGCTCTGCTGAGTGCCGCTATATTGCTTGATGATGCTGTACTTCTCACTCTGAATAGTTATAGATATGGCTTTGCAGCAGAAAATTTAGATCTTGGTAATGGGTTGACCAATTATGCTGCCTGGGGGTTATATGGTGCAGAGATCCAAGATTCTTTAACTATGCATTCAATACCAGAGGTAATTTATCTCTCTTTACTGGGCCTACCAAAATTATTATTGGTTCCATTGCCATGGAACTGGACTACAGTTTTCTACCCTTTGCAGTCTCTAGAGAGTGTTGGCATTGTTGTTTTATTTTCCTGGGTTGTAATAAAGAATAATCTAATAAGGAATCAAGAATTTCTTTTTCTATTATTTGTATTAATTTGCGCACTCATGGTTTATTCTCTTTTGCTTTTCAATGTAGGTACTTTCGTAAGATATAGGTTTACATTGGTTTACCCATTTCTTTTGGCAACATTTTTTATAGCAGAACACTTACAGTCGCTCGAAAAAAAATAACACTAGACTTGATTGCTGATCTCTCTTAAATAGTCTCCATATTTATTGGGAGGTGCTGATTTTACAATTTTATTAAATTGTTGACGAGAGATAAAACCCTTGTTAAATGCAATCTCTTCTATGCAGCCTACTTGTATTAACTGCCTATTTTGTATTGTTTGAACGAAATGAGAGGCTTCCAAGAGTGAGTCAGGTGTTCCTGCATCTAGCCAAGCTGTTCCTGTATCTAGCAATACAACTTCTAAGGCATTGTTTTTTAAATATAAATTGTTTAAATCTGTTATTTCTAGCTCTCCTCTTAACGAGGGCTGAAGAGTCTTAACAAGTTCGCACACAGAAGAGCCATAAACATAAAGCCCAGTAACCGCAAAATTTGATTTTGGTTTTTTTGGCTTCTCTTCAATTGATAAAACCGCAAACTGATCATCAAACTCCACTACACCATATCGTTGAGGATCTGGAACTTTATAGGCAAAGATTTTCGCTCCATTAGATTTTTGAGTAATTTGATGGCTCAGCGAATCAATGATCTGCTTTCCGTAAAAAATATTATCACCAAGAATCAAGGTAACGTCGTCGTCCCCAATAAATTTTTCTCCAATAATGAATGCTTCCGCAATGCCATTAGGGTGATTTTGAGCTTTAAAAGATAGTTTGATTCCAAGTGAGTCTCCGTTACCCAATAGTTTCTTAAAAAGATCAATATTATCATCTGTTGAGATGATTAAAATCTCATTAATTCCGGCAGACATCAAATTAGATAATGGATAATATATAAGAGGTTTGTCATAGATAGGCAGCAGTTGCTTAGACACACTGATGGTTGATGGGTGTAACCTAGTACCTTTCCCACCTGCTAAAATTATACCTTTCATGCTCTTGCCTGTTTTAGGTTGCTAACGCAACTTTTGTTTTTACCCAGTCCTGATTTTCTAGGTACCAATCAATTGTGACTTGAATACCATGTTCTAGCTTGTAAGCAGGATTAAAACCTATTGTATTAGATATATGTGATGCATCTATAGCATACCTTAGATCATGACCCAGTCTATCCGTAACATACTGAACTTGTTTTATATAAGTAGTTGATTTTGGTATTTTTTTATCTAAGTAGTTGCAAATCATTTTCGTAAGGTCAATATTGGAAATCTCTTGATTGGCTCCTATGACATATCTGTTAAATCTCTGGTCAGTTTCACTAGCCGCTAGCAATGCTGACACGTGGTCTTCGACATGAAGCCAGTCTCTAATATTTTTACCATTGCCATAAATAGGAATCATATTGCCATTAATTGCATTAAAAATTATTTTTGGGATAAGCTTCTCTGGATTTTGCCAAGGCCCATAATTATTTGAGCAGTTAGTAATAACAGTTTTTATATCATATGTTTCATGCCACGCTCGAACTAACATATCAGAGCTGGCCTTTGAGGCAGAGTAAGGAGAATTGGGTTGATAATGCGACGTTTCATTAAAAGGTTTATCATTAAAATCCAAGGTTCCAAAAACTTCATCAGTAGAAATATGTAGCAGTGTAAAATTTTCTGGTAGAGAGTTCCCAGCTATTCTTATAGACTCTAAGATATTAAAAGTACCTATGATATTAGTATTGATAAATTCCCCAGGATCTTCTATCGATCTATCAACATGACTTTCAGCAGCAAGATGAAAAATTTTATGAGGCTTAAAATTCGCAATCGCGTCACTAACTTCTTGAAAGTTTCTTAAATCTACTTTTAAAAAATTGTATTTAGCACTCTCATCTTTTTCCTCTAATGCCTCAGGCATTGCTGCATATGTGCAACTATCAAGATTAAGAATAGTATGATCAGTCTCATTAAGTATTTTGCGTATTAAAGCAGAGCCAATAAAGCCAAGACCCCCAGTTACAAGCATTCTCATTAAAAAATTTCTCCAACTGATCTCCAGCTTTGCCCATTTGCATCCTTTTCAGAAAATATTATCTCACTGTTTGGGCAAGGGAGTTCAATTTGAAAATCTTCATCAAAAGCAGATATTGATACATCGCTCTCATGATTATAGGGGCTTGAAACTTTATAGACTACCTCGCAGTCATCCTCAAGCGTTAAGAATCCATGTGCAAAACCTGCAGGAATATAAAGCTGATTAAAGTTTAGCGCAGACAAGTTTATTTTAATATGCTGAAGGTAAGAAGGTGAGGAGACTCTGAGATCAATAGCTATATCGAGAATACTGCCCTGAATAACTCTAACTAACTTAGCTTGTTCGTATGGCGGTTTTTGAAGATGCAGCCCTCTAAATGTAAATTTTTTCTTAGAAAAGGAGTGGTTTTCCTGCATAAAGTATTCCGAAATACCAATTTTTTTAAACTCATTTTCTTGGTAAATCTCAGAAAAAAAACCTCTATCATCCTCTAATCTTTTAGGGATAATCTCAGCTACTGAATCGCTTAAATGCCATGTGGATAAAAATTTCATAATTAATAATATATGATTGAGGTTATAAAAAGTTCTTATAAGATTTATTTAAGTACTCATCAAGACAAACTTCCCAGCCCCTCATTTGATCTAACCCTCTTAATTGTAACTTTTTATTGATCAGCCTCTCACATGCAGGTCTTGGGGCAAAGTACTCTTTTTTAAAGTGATCTGAATGCACTTTTTCTATTTGAACACTATTTTCAAGATCAAGTATAGACAATATTTTATGAGCAACCTCAAGCCGGCTTGTGGAGCCCTGACACACTAAGTTATATAGTCCCCATAGATTATTTTCAAGAATTAGTTTTGCATTCATGGCAAAATCATATGTGTAAGTAGGAGTTCCAAGCTTATCATCAACTATATGAAGTATCTTTTTGCCTGCTTTGATTTGATTCATTATTTTAGATACAAACTTCTTATCTTTTTTTTCTCCCCCTCCCATCATCCAGCCTGCCCTTAAAACTATCGGAAACTTAGCATGATCAAGCACAAATTTTTCACCTGCATACTTACTCCTTGCATAATGACATAGAGGATTTGGCTGATCCCACTCATCATACAATTCCTTAGCACCATCAAAAATACCCGCAGTAGAAATATAAAGCACAGGAATATCTAACTCATTTGCAATATAAACTGCATTTTCTACAGAGGTGGTATTAGTGAGGTATGTATCGTCAACATTTTTTTCACAGTACTCTAAATCAGTATGCGCACCCAGATGAAATAAATAGTCAGGCATAAAATCTTTAACACTATCCCTATATGAATTAAGCTCTCTAAAATCTAGAAGTTCAAGCCATTCTTCGTTGATATCTTTATCAGTACATTTTAATTGATAAGAGTCCTTGAATACATGATAGAAAGCTTCGCCTAGCATCCCACCGGAGCCACTGATAAATATTTTTTTCATTTAACTCTATTCGCTGATAATATCAAGATACTTCTCAAAAATTGCCTCTTGAGAAAAATCTTGCATAAATTTAATTCTTGCATTTCTGCCAATCCGCTCTCTTTTTTCTACATCATCAATAAGTAAACGGAGATTGTGCAGCCAATCTTCCTGATTATAAATCAGAATGCCATTTTTATCATCGTCAATAAAGTTAATCACATTGCCAACTGCTGTACATACAGGAGGTATGCTCATTGCCATGTATTGCAATGCTTTTAAGCCACTTTTTCCTGAGACCCAATTACTATTTGGCAAAGGATATAAGCCTATATCAAAATTATGCAATTGATTAATTTCTTCATCTGCATTCCATTGCACAACTTTTAGATCGAGATTTTTATTTTTCATTTCAAAATTTCCAATTACCATCAATGTAAAGTTTCTTTCCTTAGAGAGTAGCTCAAGAGCAGGAATGATCTGATCTAAAAATGGCCTTGAAGAGAATGTACCAGTCCAGCCAATCACAATTTTCTTATCTAGATTGCTGTCTTTTCTAGGAATAAATCTCAGGCTTTCTAGTGTAGGAGGTATGAAATGTACATTATTTTTTCCAGATACATGGATACATTTCTTAGCTAAATCAGGAGAGCTTGCAATAATCTTATGAGAATTCTGAATCAAGTATTTTGTTTTATTTTTTGACTTTAAGAGTGCAGCCAGCCAATTAATGCTTCCAGATTCTTCTGATAGCAGATCATCCTCAATATCAAAAATTACTTTCTTAGAGCAATTAAGATATATTTTTTCTAAGATGGGTGGCCCAAAAGGAAAAACATTCATAAAGATATATACGCAATCATATCGTCCAAGTTTAGGTATCAGCATAATTCTTCTAGCCAAGCCAACTAACGTCCAATAAATCTTTTGGATGAAATGACCTTTTTTTGAGGCAACTTTCCATAGAGTATTGCTCATAAAAGAATTCATCGTTACTTCATATCCCGCTTCTTTTAACATGCTGAAATGAGGCTCAAATTTTAATCTTTGCCCAGCTGCCACTTTTTCTGGATATGGGCAAATAAATAATAATTTTTTCATTTATTTCAGCAGATTAGAGTAGATTTGATGATATTTAAGGGACCCAGCTTCAAGGGAAAAGTGCTGCTTAGCAACATTAATGCATCTTTTTGATATGTCTCGAGTTGATATCAGGTTTATAAGCTCTTTAAGATTTTGATGCTTAAAACTTTCTTCAAAATTATAGATTAACCCAATTTCATTAATTAAAATTAATTCCTTAATATCTGCATTAAATCCATTGCATACTATGGGTGTGCCGCATGCTAGCGCTTCAGCAATCTTTGTTGGCATTGATGCTTCGATAGAATAATTTTCTTTTATACAGAATCCAAGGAAATCAAAGGTGGAGATTTCTGCTGCTAACTGATGCCGTGGCACAAATCTAATGTCAAGATTTAGCTCTTTTGCTAATCTATCGGAAAGAATGTTTAAAATATATTGCTCTTCTTTGTTAGTAAAAACTTTAAGATTTATTGTACCTTGATAATTATCTTGAATTTGCGAGATAAGATAGCAGAACTTTTTAAAATCATATGCCGTATCAACCGCACCCAAATACCCTATGGTCATCTCATTAGCAGTTATAGTTCTATCAATCTCATAAAATTCTTCAGAATCAACACATGTAGGTATTACCTCAATCAAAGATTTGGATTTAGAAAAGCTATTAGAGATTATAGCTTTTGAGGATTTGGTTAGAGCCACAATAAAATCAGCATTTTGCATCAAATATTTTTCTAGAGCTTTAAAAAATCTATATTTATAGGACTTGTGATTCCAGTTCAATCTATCGCGTTTCTCATCCGCCCAAAAACCTCTAATATCAAATATTAGCTTAAAGTTAAATATTCGCATTAATAGAGGCATTCCTATGCCTGGCATATAACTCCTGATATGAACTAAAGAAATATTTTTACTAGCTAAAACATATGCAGGAACAAAAATTATACTTATAACATTTAAAAGTTGCCCAAGCCCCATCCAGCCAGACCTGTATTTTAGCTGATACCAGTAAATATTCTTCTCTTTGCATTTATTCTTTACAAGCGTCAGTGCCTCAATATTTTTATAATCATCAGACTTTTCAAATGTGATGAGGTTCATTTGATAATTACTAGAGAGTTTTTCTATGTATTTTAATACTTGAGAATGCCCCAAGGGTTGCATGATGCCATCTAAAGAAATGTATAAAACTTTTATTAATTTAAAATTATTTAACATTACTGGCTCCCAGTCACCTTAATTAATTAAGACGCTCATTTTCTAGCCAAAGACCAGTTGAATCTTTGGAAATATCATTGCTAGTAATTGCATTGTAAGGTCATTAATTTTGCTTGCGATACAAGATTTTTTTTCAAGTCTTTGATTCAAAAAAATTCATGGTTGAGTGTATAATATACCTTTTATGCAAATTACTCCTTTAAAATATGCAAATTACTACTCCTAAAAAAGCCAACAACATACTTGTTATTCTAGTCGGCATTTTTTCTTTTTTGCTGTTGCCTCTGCATGCTCAAGATTCAGAAAAGTTAGATCAATTACTGGATACTCTTAGTCAAAATGAAACAGGTAGTGCTCTGGAAAGTGAAGTCTTTTCATCTGGGGATAAGGGATATAAATCTTTTGTGCAAAATGAATTACAAAATATTTTTACACAACTTGATGCCCTAACACAGCAAGATAAAGCTGATATAACTTTTGCTGAGGTCAACAAAAAAAGGATAGACCTAGCAACCGCATTATGCTCTAGAGATCAGAGAGCTTGTTTTCTGATAGATGAGTATAGATCTTATAAATCCTTCGAACAGATTCCGCAAAGCTCAGAAGAACTAAAGTTATTTGGTCTTGAAATTTTTTCAGGCTACGCTAATGATTTTAATTTTTATGATAGCCTAGCCATTGGCCAAGACTATATTATTAAGATTGGCGATCAAATAAATATTTCATTATTTGGAGGATTTTCATTTACAGAGACTCTTGAGGTAGACGCAAATGGGTCTATTTTAATCAAGGGAATTGGCGAATATCAAGTTGCAGGCCTTTCTTATGCAGATGCTTCGATGAAAATGAAGCAGGACATTTCTCAAAAATATGTTGGCACTGAAGTGGTGATATCCCTGGATCAAATTCGCTCCAAGCAAATATTCGTTCTTGGAAATGTAAAAACTCCAGGAACATATGCACTAAACTCTTTTGGAACTGCTCTTAATGCATTAATTGCCTCCGGTGGTGTTAATAGCAATAGCTCTCTCAGATCAATTCAAGTCATTCATAAAGACAACATCATTAAATCTATTGATTTGTATGATCTTTTGATGAATGGAGAAGTTAGTTCGGTGGACTATGTTCTTAGTGATGGCGACTCTCTTCTTGTAAGAGGTCTCTCATCTAGCGTTTCAATATTGGGTGAAGTTATCAGACCTGCGATTTATGAAGTTTCTTCAGATCAGACTCTTGAAGATGTTTTAGGGTTTGCCTTGGGCAGTACGCCTTTTGCTGATTTAGGAAATATCTCTATTGAAAGAGTTCTGCCATCTGGCGAGAAAACGATTTTAAATCCAAAGAGCATCTCCTCATTCTTAGTTCAGAATGGCGACAGCATCACTATCCATTCCTCTCAAGGTCAAAAAATTAATTCAATCTCTATTGAGGGTTCAATTAGGAATGCTGGTGAATATGCTATTGAGGGTAATAATACTCTTGGAGATATTATTAAAGTGCAACGCGATCTTTTGGATGATACATATATTGGCTTTGCTGTATTAAAGAGACTCAACTTTCAATCTAAGTCATATAGACTATTAAGTTTCAGCCTAAATGATCAACTGTCACTGGATGCTTTTAATTTATATTCTGGTGATAAGGTCTACATATTTTCAAGGAAAGATATTGAGTATTCTCAATCAGATGAAGTGCATAACTATCTAAAGCAAACACAAGTCTCTAAAAATGATCTCATGGGTGATGCTTCTCAGCTCGCTTTATTAATGAGTTCTCAGCCTTCCATTTCAGAGGGTGATTCGATCCTAAAGCAGAATAATCTATCAAATAGCATGAATTCGTGCCTGAGACCCCTTGATGTCTTAGCTCAAAATCCAATCTCAAATCTAATGGAGGCTAAGTTAAAGATTTTTCCAGGTAGCGGCCCCCAAAAATGTACTAAAATTTTTAAAGAAAACAGTGACTTGCTTCCAATTGTTCTTATTAACTCTATTCCTGTAACTGGTAATGTTCGGTTTCCCGGTCTGTATCCAACTTCCCCAAATTTGAATGCTGATGATTTATTTAATTTGGCTGGCGGGGTTTTGGTAAGTAAGCTTAATTCTAATCCAGAATTTGATGTTGGGATCCGTGGTAGAGGGTTTGGTAACTTCCAATATAGCGAATTAGCAGATCTTACTAATTTGACAATGCTTAACTTAAAGCTTGATCGTAACTCAGTTCCTGGTGGTTATATTAGGTTAGTTGGTGAATTTAATAACCCCGGAATTTTTCCAATATCTCGTAATATGAATTTGTCTGAGGTTTACAACAGAGCTGGAGGTTTAACTTTACGTGCTTTCCCTCTTGGTGGAATACTTACCAGGGAGTCTATTGAAAGCGCAGAAAAAGAGGCTCTTCAAAGATCAAAGGCTGAATTATCTGAGATTCTAGCTTCTGCAGTAGCTAGTGGCTACTTAAAGCAAAATTCTACTGATCTGATTGGATTAATTTCTTTGATGACGAATATGTCGAATACTGATGGGATGGGGAGGTTGGTTACAGAGCTTAATCCAGCTAGAATAAATTCTAGTCCCGAGTTAGATGTGCCTGTTGAAGATGGAGATACTATATATATGCCTTCTATCAATAATACAGTCACGATAGTTGGTCAGGTTTTAAATCCTGTTACTGTTCCTCATGAGGTAGGTGCTTCATTTCAAGACTATCTCAAATTAGCTGGCGGTTTAAAGAAGGAGGCGGATAAGGGAAAAATTTATGCAATTCTTCCAAATGGTATCTCAATGAGACAGAAGAGAGGAATCAAATTACCTGTTTTACCCTTCATGCCATTTGAAAGATCTGATATTTTACCTGGATCTACTATTATTATTCCACGAAAAGCTAGACCGCTTGACTCAATTGCTTTAGTAGAGACTGTTACACCTATTTTAGCCAATCTGTCAGTTACAGCTGCCTCCATAGCGGCTATCTCAGATAGGTAACTGAAACGTGAAGGGCTATTGCGTTGTCCTAGCCTCTATTGTTCTGATATTACCGGTTACGATTCAGGCTCAAATCTCTGATTATATTTACCCATATAATAATCAAAGCAGCTTCTCAAATTATGGAACAGTAGGCTTGATTCAGATGCCATCGGCCAGGATGCATGGGGAAGGCACCATTGGATTTACATGGTCTCATTCTGATCCATACCTAAGAGGCTCCATTATGGGCAATCCATTTGATTGGTTTGAAGCCTCTTATACTTATACCGATGTAAACAATAAGCTCTACAGTGACTCGCCTGAATTCAGTGGCTCCCAGTCTTACAAAGATAAGAGTTTTGATGCAAAGTTTAGAGTATTGAAAGAAAAGGATTACGTTCCTCAGGTTGCGATAGGGTTTAGAGATTTTGGTGGCTCATCTCTTTTCTCGTCAGAATATATAGTTGCCTCAAAACTAATAGGAAATGTTGATTTTACTCTAGGAATGGGCTTTGGAACCATATCAAATGGCAATATTCGAAATCCCTTGATCAAGCTTGATTCTAGATTTAGCTCGAGAAAAAGAGATTTACAGGGCGATACTCAGGGCGGTGAAATTAACTATGGGACTTTTTTTGGCGGAGAGAAAGCAGGTATTTTCGGTGGGGTTGAAATATTTCTACCCAGACTTAATGGCACCCGGCTTAAAATTGAGTATGATTCAACAAATTATGGCCCTGATGGTGAGGGATATCTCCCAGTAGCACAAGACAAGGAATTTAATTATTCTCTTGTGTATCCTCTAACAGAGAACACTCAACTTAAATTAGGCTACATAAGAAATAATACTTTAAGTTTTGGCTTTTCTATCTCTGGAACCTATAGAAATAATTCTCCTGGAATTAAAAAAAGGGATCCTCCGAAAGAAGTTCCAAATGCCAAAGTTTTACGTGATTTTGTTAATGCAACAGAAGCAAGAAATCTTTATAGATCTTCTATTAAATTTCTAGATGAATCAGCAATTCGATTGCAAACGGCGCAAGTAAGCGACTCAACATTGCAAATAGCTTTCTCTCAGTCAGCTTTCTTGAATAATGCTTTAGCATTAGGTAGGACTTCACGGATACTTGATCAAATTTCTCCTGATATTATTGATACTTTCTCTTTGGTAGTTTTAAATACCGGCACCCCAATGTATGGTATTGATATTCCAAGAGCAGACTTTAAAAAGCATATGAAACAAAAAAAAACAGATGCTCTTCTAGAGTCAGTTCATATATATCAGCCACCAAACGATATATATAAGAAACATGACTATCAACCATATATAAAATATCCCACCACTCTTTGGAAGGTATCTCCTGCTGTTAGGAGTCAAATTGGAGGCCCTGATGGATTTTACTTTGGAGAAATTGCCATTGCAGTTCATAGCGAAACCATTATTAGAAGAAATTTTAATATATTAGCGGTAGGTTCAATAGGTCTTTATAATAATTTCGATGAGCTAAAATTAGCCTCTGATAGTGTTATTGAGCATGTTAGAACTGATATTGTTAAGTACTTAAAGGCTAGCTCCAAATATCATATAACTAGATTGCAGATGAATTATTTCATCAATCCTACTAAATCTATTTATGCTAAATTTTCTGCTGGTATTTTTGAACCTATGTTTTCAGGTTACGGAGGAGAAGTTCTATATAAACCCTTTGGTTCTTATTTTGGTATTGGAGCAGAACTTTGGAATGTTAGGCAGAGAGAGTATAGACAATTATTTGGTTTTAGGGATTATAAGACTTTAACTGGCCATCTTAATTTTTATTACCGAGAGCCAAGTTCTAGAGTTATGTTTCATCTTAAGGCTGGACGCTATTTAGCCGAAGACTCAGGCTTCACTTTTAATGTCTCAAGAGAATTTAAAAGCGGTCTTAATATGGGAGTCTTCTTTTCACTAACTGATATTAGCAAGGCTGAGTTTGGTGAGGGAAGTTTTGATAAAGGCTTTTACTTTAATATACCTATCCAAATATTCTTTGATAAATACTCTAGAGGTCAAAGTGGTTTTGGGTTAAGACCACTCACAAGAGATGGGGCGCAATTCATGGTTCATGCGCAGCCTTTGTGGAGTACATCTTACCAATCAAACAAAGATCAACTAATTAATGAGTGGGATGAGTTTTATGATTAAGAAATTGCTTGTCATACTACTCCTTTCTTCTTGTGGTAACTTGCCGATAGCATACATTCAAAATTTTTCCTCTGTCAACAACGTTGTATTTGGTTTTCCAGATTTAGATATTACCGAAGAGATTTACAATGATTATGATTATAGTTTCATCAAGGTTCGCTTTGCCAGAGGCCCAGTATCCATACTAATCTTGGCATTTGTTGAGGAAAATACTTATCAGTGGGTTGGAGCTGATAACGTATCTATCTTTACAGAGAATGGTAGAGTAATTAAAACTACTGGCTTAGATCACAATCTAGATATTTCTTCTAAATCTAAAGTCACAGGCCAGGATATTGTGATTCAAGAAAAAATTAATCTAACTAATCCTGATTTATATTCAGCATTACTTACTTCTTATATGGCTTCTAGGCCAGAAACTTTTCTTAAATTTGGTAAAAAAGTTGATGCTCTAAAGATAAGTGAGAACATCTCAATAAAATTAATAGGATGGAAGAGATCAAATTATTATTTTAAAAACTTAGAAACTGGTCTTGTAGAGAAGTCAAAACAACATATTCATCCTAGGCTTCCAGCACTAAATATTGAATTTTATTATAAATTTTGAGATCTGTCTTTTAGGTAAATATATACCTATATTTTGAAAAGCTTAAGTATCTTAGCTATTTTGTTTAATACTTTATTATTTTTAATGGATTTTTTAGTCAAAAAAAAACCCGTATCATTTGCATGATACGGGTTTTTTAAACTCTTATATTACTATTCTACTAATCTAGTAGCAGTAGCAGTTTCAGTTATAACCTGATCAAATGTCTGCTCTATGTCTATAGTTTGGATTATGTCCTGAACTATCTCAATATCTTGGTAAACATCTTGAATGATATCTACATTTTGAACGATATCTTGATTAATCTCAAACCATCCATCAGCATCAGGACCAGATATAACTGTTATATTTGCATTTTCTGGAACCAGGTAATCATTAAAAGCTTCTATTACATAGACAGGAACATCTGCTTGTACAATGTCTTGATCAATATCTTGGTCAAAGTTATAAGTTTGAACTATATCTTGAGTAACAGCAAAGTTGGCTGTTTGATTATCTGCTTCGTCGACAAACAATGTGGCATTACCACTTGGACTAATCTCTGATGTTTGCAGGAATCCATCACCATCAGCATCAGTACCACGTGTTGTTGTTGCAGTGTTAGTGTTAGTCGTAGTGTTTGTGCTCGTGCTAGTATTAGTAGCAGTAGCAGTAGCAGTATTAGTATTAGTAACGTAACGAGTCATAGTGTTTGTATTTGTCTGCGTATTCGTATTTGTATTTGTATTTGGCAGATACACATTAGTGATCGTGTTAGTAGTTGTTTCTGTACTTGTAGTTGTATTAGTATTAGTTGATACAGGTACTTGAACCTCATACTCATACACTTCAGTCGGAGCTGGCGTTGGTGCAGGTGTCGGTGCAGGTGTTGGTGCAGGTGTTGGTGCAGGTGTCGGTGCAGGTGTTGGTGCAGGTGTTGGTGCAGGTGTTGGTGCAGGTGTCGGTACAGGAGCTGCTCCACCCCCATCATTAGAATCAACAACAGCAGCAATCGCAGCAGCAGCTGCAACAGCAGCAGCAATAGCTCCAGCGCTTAGAGAGCCAGATGCTTTATCAGCAGCCTCTTTACCAGCCGCCTTAGCTTTAGGATTATTTTTTGGCTCAGTATCGACATCACTCGATTGTGCGAATGCATTCGGTGATATTACGCTTCCTAAGAATGCGATCGCCATTGCGAAAGAATTCTTAAATGTTAATTTTAGTTTAGCCATAATTTTCCTCTATTATTCTCTGGTTACTCAGTAGCTGCGTATTATGCCATTATAATCCTGCAGCTGTTAAAAAATATTCTATTTTTTATCTATGACATCAGTCATACCAACATCTCATGATTCGATTTCCCTCACCATGATTTTGTATTTTCACTGAAAACAGCCCTTATGTCTACTTTTTATGTGCATTTATTTTTTTGGCATTTTCTTTGTGAATTAATGCCCCTACACTTAAATCGTTTATTTACGTCTATTAATTAAACATTTTATAGAATACAACTCACTATACTAATATTTTTTACTGAGTCTAGAGTAAATAAAAAATTTTATATTTTATCTCAACCCCGGGTATCCTTCTCAAGTAAAATTATGGAAATTAGCATCGTGACTAATTGATAGCGATTATGTTGCTACTTTTGTTAATTATAACGGAGCTTGGGATCAAGCAGGCTTTATTTTCGGGATGTAGCGCAGCCTGGTAGCGCACCTCGCTGGGGGTGAGGTGGTCGTCGGTTCAAATCCGGCCATCCCGACCATTATTAATTGTATGAATATTACTTTGATTTATTTATAACTTCTTCTGCGTACCAGTTTATTTCAGCAATCATTCCTTCCAAAGTTCTTTCATCAGCACCACCTTCATAAGTATTCCTAAATGCAACAATTACCTCTGTAGCTCCTAAATCTTCTAATTGCTTAACTCCATCTGGAGAATAGGCTGCCTCTCCCATAACCTGGAATTGATAGTTAGGATGATTCATTGTTCCGAAGTCCTCTCTAAAAGAATTAATTTG
>Ga0114997_10000649_pt1 | contig 28765 bp, 27 predicted proteins | sample ArcticOcean_MG_C_2_FD_87045 | JGI IMG/M metagenome (GOLD analysis project Ga0114997, IMG submission 87045) | Marine microbial communities from western Arctic Ocean - ArcticOcean_MG_CB4_136 | ecosystem: Environmental > Aquatic > Marine > Oceanic | place: Arctic Ocean: Canada Basin | collected... | reverse complement strand
CCTATAGAGCCGTGGTAGACCACCACGTTGATAGGCTGGATGTGGAAGCGCAGTAATGCGTGTAGCTGACCAGTACTAATAGCTCAATTGGCTTGATTTATGCACTGAAAAAAATTTTTATTGTTATATAGATAGTTTATAAAATATTATTGGGAGAAAAAATATTAATTTTAATTAATAAATTTCTACTTCTGGGAGTGGAAAGATAATTTTATTATTTTTTAAGAAGTGCTTTTCTTTTTTTAAAATAAAATCTTTGAAATGCCATGGCAAAACCAGTAAATAATCTGGTTTTATCTTTTCTAAGTATTTTTCATCTACAATTTTAATTTGTGTCCCTGGCGTAAACCTACCAAACTTAAATTTATTTACATCCAATATCAAAGGCAACAAATTCTCATTAATTTTTGCGTGTTGAAGTATTACATTTCCTTTAGTTGAGGCACCATAGCCAACAACTTTTTTTTTATTCTTTTTTAAATTTATTAATAGATTTTTTAGAGTTTTGCTTTGTTTTTTAATATTTTCAAAAAAATTTTTATAAGTTTTAATATCTTTTAATTTAAGTTTTCTCTCTTCACTTTTCATCCATTTTAAAACATCAATATTTGCTTTAATTTTTGAATTTTTTTTACAAACGGTTATTGCAAAGCTACCACCATTGATAGAATTCAATGAGATATCTATAATTCTTAGTTTAGCTTTATTAAAAATATATTCTAAAGATGTGAGAGAATAATATTCTAAATGTTCATGACATATTGTATCATAAGAATTATTTTTGAGCATTGTTGGCATATAGCTTTGCTCTAAATGCCATATGCCATTATTATCTAAAGTTTTTTCAATATCCTTAGCAAAATTAACAGGGTTTTCTAAATCATAAAACATGGAAATTGATGTTATTAATTTGACCTTTTTTTTACCAATAGATTCTTTAATGTTTTTAAATGAAAAAAAATCTGGAATTTTTATAATATCTTTTCTGTAAAAATTTTTAAATTTCTTGATCGTAGGATCTATGCCAATAAGCAGATTCTTTTTAGAAAAAAAAGATAAGAAAGTTCCATCATTACTTCCTATATCTAATACGATCTCATTTTTTTTAAGCCGTGAAAGATTAATCAAAGATCTAGATTTTTTTTTTAGATGTTCAATCATTGAAGCATTTAATGAAGACATATATCCGTAGTTCTCACCATACATTTCATTAGCATCAAAAGAGTGTTTCAGCTGTAAAAGTGTACAATTCTTACACAAAATGAGGTCTAAATTTCCACCAGAAACCTTCTGTTTCTTCGAAGTCGGAAAAACTCCTGTTAATTTTTGGTTTCCTAGCGAGAATATTTCAACTAATTTTTTGGATTTACAGGATCTACATTCTATAATTTTCATTTAATATAAGATAGTTTGATATTCATATATTTATTATTGATGAAAGAAAACATTATTATAACTGGTGCCTACGGCCAAGACGGATTAATTTTAACTCAAATCTTAAAAAAATTTAGTTATAATATAATAGGCATAGTAAAGAAATTAAATAAAAAAAGAGGATTAAAAAATATAAATTATATTTCATTAAATCTTAATAAAAAATCAGAGATACAAAGTTTAATAAAAAAAAAAAATATAAAATCGATTGTACATTTTGCAAGTAATAATGAGCCTCACATCAATAAATTAAATTTAGATTATTTAAAGTATTACAAAAAAAATTTTACAATAACCAAAAATTTATTGAACTCAATAATTAAAACTGACAAAGAAATCCAATTTATCTTTGCTGGGTCATCTCAAATGTTAAAATCTAATAAGAAAAATAGAGTAAATATAAATTCAGAATACCAAAAATCAAAATCAAATTACATAAATTATAAAATAGATTCTGAAAAATTATTATTGAAATTAAAAAAAAAATTTAAATTAAAAGCCACATCAGTAATTTTATTTAATCACGAATCAATCTATAGACCAGAGAATTTTTTGATAAAAAGAATTATTAATTATGCTAGAGATAAAAACATCAAAGAACTAAAAAAATTATATAAATTAAATATAAAAGGAGATTTTAGTCATGCAGATGATATAAATTATGCAATTTATTTAATAATTAAAAAAAGCAAGTTAAACTTCGATAGAATAATTCTCTCTTCTAATAAAGTGACCAAAATCAATAATTTTATTATCAAAGTTATTAAAAAATTTCATTTAAAAATTTCATTTAAAAATATAAATATATTAGAAAATGATACTTATAAAATTGGAAATAATATATTAGCTAAAATAAAATTAGATTGGAAACCTAAAAAAAAATTAGATAATATAATTAAAGAAATTAATTAATAATAAATGAAAATAGGTATTTTTTTTGACAGTCAAATTAACAGTGGTGGGGGGATAAGTGTTTCGCAAACAAGACTAAAACATTTATCAAAAGCCTTGGAAATTGAGCATGAATACATGTGTTTTGTAACAAATGAAAACACTTATGCTTATTTAAAAAAAACGAATAATTATAATTTAATAAACTTTAAGATGAATTTTTTCTTAAAAGTTTTATTTTTTTTACATAAATTTGATTTGATTAAAAAAATATTTAAACTTTTCAAAATTGATAATCCTTTAGAAAAACAATTACAAATACACCGTATTGATCTTCTTTTTTTTATATCACCATCCTCTTTTGTTAAATTTTGTGAATTTACCCCCTTTGTTTATAGCATTTGGGAAATGCAACATAAGTCAATCCCATATTTTCCAGAATACAGGGATCCTAAGTACAGCCAAAGTAACTACCGATTAAGAGAAGAGTCTTATAAATATGCATCAGATAGAGCATTTAAAATTATAGTTGATACTGACACAACAAAAACAGATATTCAAAATGCTTATAACTGCAGCAGAAACAACTTGTTTGAAATACAAGCTTTTGTTCCAGATCTCCCATCATATTATGAAAAAAATAAAAACAATCATAATTTTGATAGAATTTTTGATGAGTTAAAATTACCAAAGAAAAAAATTTTATTTTATCCAGCTCAATTTTGGCCTCACAAAAATCACATATATTTAATTAAATCTTTAGAGTTGTTATTAAGGAAAAATATTGATGATTTTATATTGGTTTTTACAGGACATGATAAAGGTAATAAACAATATATTAGAAATGAAATAAATAATAAAAATTTGCAAAAGCATGTTTTTATTTATGATTATTTGAGTTTAGAGCAAATTGCATCATTATATTTAAATTCGTTTGCACTAACTATGCCATCTTTAGTGGGTAGGTCCAGCTTACCATTGAGAGAAGCATTTTACTTTAAACTACCAGTATTTTATTCAGGTGGAATCTTAGACCCAATATATACAAATTTTGTTAATGAATTAAATCTTGAAAAGTTTGATTGTTTAGAAAAATATTTGTCGAAAGAAAATTATTCGATAGATGTTCAAAAATTGATTAAAGCAAAAGAATTTTACCATCATACATGTAGTGATGATGTTATTATCAATAATTATAAAAGTATAATTAAAGATTACAAATTTAATCTTGAATTTTGGAAAAAAAGCTAAATAAAGTACAAACTTTTATTTAATTTTTTTAATAGTATATTTGATCTTACCAAATAAAAATGGCAAATAGTAGTGAAAGTACCATTTCCATCTTGCTATAAATTTATTATTTGAGTTTAGTTTGGTTACAAGTTGATATTTCTTTTGCTTCTTTGCAGAGAGCAAACTTGATATTCTCCAGACATTTGAATCAGTATAAAAACAATATTGTGTTTCAGCTAATAAAAGACACTCAATAAGGGTTTCAAGTCCAAATTTAAATTTATGATTTTCTCGAGTGTAATTTTCAAAATGAAAGTTATGTAATTCATAAGGCTTTGGATTTGATCTTGGAACATTTAAATAAATCAATTTTTTTTTAAAATAACTCTTAAATTCTTTTAAATACAAATCATCCTCTGTAATTAAAAATAATTTTTCAGATTTTGTTTTTTTGAAAATTTTTATGCATTCTTTTAAAAAATCTTTAGGGTGAGGTGGCATTGAGTGCCTTCTAACAATTCTTTGGAGTGTGCCCCTGACATGCACACCCATGATTGATTTATTGTTCTTAAAATGAAGCGCTTTAGTCTTTTTAAATAACTTTAAAATTTGAGGTTTTATTTTAACATATTTTTTTAAAATTTTTTTAAGTGAAGCATTTTCATTAACTAATTTATTACTAAGTCTTGAATTCTTTGAAAATATTACATTTTTACTTGCGTATACATCGTTCAATTTATATTTATTTATGGGCATAAAATAATAGTTCCAAGCATTATTTGTTCCAAAAATTTTATTTTTTTCGTTATAAACTGTTAGAAAGTTTTCCATGTCAATAATTGGAATAATCCTTTTTTTAACAGCATAATTTATATGATCTAATACAAATGTTAAATTAGAAAATAAACCATTAGGATTAAAATCGTTTTTTATAACATAAAAAGTTTTATTCTTATTTCTTTTGCCAAATATGTATAATTTATCTGGTGAATACTTTGTATTATTTTTTATAGCTTTGGGCACAGCAAGCTCAGCTCTCAACAGATTTTTCATTAAATTAACTATTTTCATAAATATTAAATATTTTTTAAAAAAAATTGAATAAATTTAAATAAAAACAACTTAAACTTAATTGGTTACTTTTTGCATATTTAATCTTTTAATAAGAGTTGAATAATTTTTTGAATAATATTTTATTATGGCTAAGGTCTACTGTATGTTTTTTTGATAATAGACCATTACCACCTGGAATTATTCTTTCTGCTTTTTTCCATAAAATATGATAGTTCATATAAAAAACCTTAATGTATCTAAAGAGTTATTAAAATATTTTGAAGAGAATTTTTTGTTATTTTTAACCTTGTTTAAAAAAAATTTAATTGATTTTTCTAATGAGCTTAAGTATTCGTAAGTTTGATTTAATTTTTCAGTTAGCATAATAGGGGGTGATATAAAATTTTTGTTTTCATCAAAATAATCTCTTGGTTTTAAAATTATAATTTTATTATCTTTAATCCTTAAAATTGAATTTGAGAAAAATAAATTAAATTCGTCTGATAAAGGGTTTGAGTATGAAAAATACATATTTACAAGAACTCTTTTACCTGCCTTTAACACTATAAGTGATGTATCATTTTTTTTGTTTACACTTAATTTTAAAATATTTTTCTTCTTCACTGATTTAAAGAGCCAGATTAGCAAATTAATATAATGAGATCCTACATTGCCAGCAATTTGATCAAATATATTTTTTGATTTAAATCTCCAATTATTAGAAAATTCTTTTTTAAATGAAATACCATTCGTAAGTTTTAGCTCAATAAAACTTAAATCTCCATAAACTTTCTTATTTTGTATCATTTTTTTGATAAATTCAATTTGTTTAGTAAATAAAAAATTGTAGTTAAAATATATTTCTCTTTTTCTATTTGCTTTAATTTTTCTCAAAAAATTCAAATCAATAATTCCATTTCCACCAGGTTTTTCACAAAAGATGTAGATTTTTGTATTTAAAAATAACTTAATATATTTTTTATGTGTTTTGGTTGGAGACGAAATAAATACAGAGCAAGTATCAAACAAATCTTTTATTGAATAAACGTACTCAATTTTTTTACTTTTTAGATTTAAGTTTTGTTTGTTGTATTTTTTATATAAAAAAATTTTTATTTTTTTAATATTTTTTTGATTAGCTAATATATTAATGATTTTTATAGCATGATTTTTATGACCAATAACTCCAACCTTCATATAACTATGTATTTGTACAACTATTGCATGGAACTATATTATCCCTTTCTCCAATAGAGTGTTGGGATCTAATTGAATTATAATGATCTGAATTCCAATAATTTTTTATGGTTATTTCATTCGCATTACCTTTGCTTAATAGAGATTTATAATCATAGTCACAAGGATTCATCTTACCATCATACCAAACAAACATTCTCTTCCAAAGGTCTGAACAAGCATCCTCTATTTTGTTTAACTCATTTTCATATGAACTTTCCCAAGGTAAATAGTTTACAAAAGCTACAGAATCAGTGAATTTTCCATATACTTCTTTCATTTTATTGATATCCTGATTTTTATTAATTTTTACACCAGAGACTCTAATTATAGTTTTAGAATTTGGATAATCTTTTTTTATTTTATTTAGTAAATTTATATTAGTTAGCAATTTTTCAAATTTTCCTTTTATTCTTATTTTTTCATAACTTTCTTTATCTGCATCATCAGCTGAAATTACTATCGTTTGAACATTATTTTCAAAAAAGGCTCTTGCAAGTTTTTCATTTAAAGTTGAAAGGTTAGTGTTTATTTTAATCGCAATAAATTTGTCCTTACAATATTCTAAAAATTTAATAAATTGTTTATTTAGTGTTGGCTCACCTCTTGAGGCAAAAGTTATAGCCTCAACCTTTCCACTAATTTCATCAATTACTTTTTTGAACAAGTCATACTTCATGAATCCCATAAAATTATTCTCTTTGTCAGAAAAAGACTTATCTTTTTGATAGCACATTATGCATCTAAAATTACAAATTGAAGAGGGTTCAATTTGTATACAAGGTGGATATTCCTCTATTATTTTTTGAACTGGGTAAGTTTTATATTTGTATCTGTAAACAAAATATCTGAGTAAATCATTATGATTTTCACCAATTTTATAAATTTCTAATTTATCATAATCATCGAAATAAAAATCAACACCTTTTTTATTGTTGAGAACAATTCTTTCATAATTTTTTAAAATTTTATTTAATATATTAAATTTTTTTTTATCTAAAGTAGGTTGGGTAATTTTTTTTAAAAGATGTAAAATTTTTTTATCATCGATGTTATGAGAAGAGAAAATTTCGTCAAAGCCTGAATTTATATCGTTTACCATAATTTTTTAATTTGAATTGAATTAAATAGTATTTATATACATTGTTAACATTCATTATAACAAACAAATTTATATAAATACTGTTATTTCAGCTTAATTAGCTAATTTACAATATGTTATTTCTTTACTTTGCTTTTTGATATCTTTAAGCATGTTCAATAATTGAACAAATATGAAAAATAATCAAGATAATTTAAATATTTTAATTAAGATAAGCAAAAAAAAGAATATTACACAAAGAAAGCTAGCCAACGAATTAGGTTTTAGTTTGGGTAAATTAAACTACTGTATTAATGCGCTTAAACAAAAAGGTCTAATTAAAATAGAAAATTTTAAAAGAAACAAAAATAAAATTAATTATTTTTATATTCTGACAGCTAAGGGCATCACGAAGAAGTTGAATTTAACTCTAGTTTTTATGAAAAAAAAGATGCTAGAGTATGAAGAATTAAAAAATGAATTAGATAAAAAAAATGGATTTTAGTCAAATTAATAAAATTAAAAATTTACTAAATAAAAAAGAAAAATTTATAATTTCTTTTTTATTTATATTAATGTTTTTAAATTCTTTAATAGAAATTTTAAGCATAGGTATACTTATACCTCTTATTACAATGATGTTTGATGGAAGCAATACTTCGACATTTTCTAATATCTTGTTTTTCGATAAAATATTTAATAATTTATTTATTTCACAGGATATAAGAAAAATTTTAATTTTGATTGTATTGATCTTTACTACAAAAAATTTGTTTATTATCTTTTACAATTATTTTTTAGGAATAACTGCGATGAATATCCGATTAAGATTGGTTAATGATTTGTATAAAAGATATCTATCACAAAACTATGAGTTTTTTCTTTCTAAGAATACTTCTGAAATAATTAGAAATATAAATGAAGCTCAATATTTTTCTGTAGTTTTGATTAGTTATCTAACTTTTTTTTTGGAAATGCTTGTAGTATCTTTGTTAACCCTTTTTCTTATATTAATAAATTTTAAAGTAACCCTTCCAGTCCTTGTTTCCTTAACAATAGCAGTTTTATTAATAAATAAATTTAGCAAAAATAGACTTTTTAATTGGGGCTTACAAAGACAGAAATATCAAAAAGATATAAACAAAAATATTTTTGAAAATTTTTTAAACGTTAAGGAAATTAAAATATTAAATAAAGAAAATTTTTTTTCTAATAGATTGATAAATCTAGATAAGTACCTGGCTAATATTGAGTTTAAAACTGATATCATATTACAGTTTCCAAGAGTAATTATTGAAGTTTTATGTGTAACGGTAATTTGTTTTGTTATTTATATAAGCTTGAGTTTCTTTTCTCTTAATGAAATTGTAATTTTGGTGAGTATTTATGCTGTATCAGTTGTAAGATTGATGCCGTCAGCAACCAGAATATCGGCTTCAATTCAAAGAATTGTTTTTTTTAAACCTTTAATAAATTTAATAAGTAAAGAATTTAAACTTAAATTGAATAATAGTGTTTATAAGGACACAAAATATTTAACAAATTTTAAAAGACTAAAGTTATCAAATGTTAGTTTTAATTATAATCAAAGTATTAATATTTTGTCTAACATAAATTTAGAAATAAATAAAAATACAATTTCTTGCTTCGTGGGCAACAATGGAAGTGGAAAAACAACATTAATAAACATTATTTTAGGGTTATTAGCACCAACTAAAGGAAAAGTTTTCTATAATGAAAATTCAAAATTAAATAAATTTTCTTTAAAATTTGGTTATGTTGCGCAAAATATAAACCTAATAGATGACACAATTAAAAATAACATTATATTTGGAAATGACATTGAAAAATTTGATAAAGAAAATTTTATTAATAGTATTGAACATAGTGGTATTAATGATTTTATTGAAAAACTCCCAAAAAAATTCAACACCTTTGTTGGAGATAGAGGTATAAAAATATCAGGTGGTCAATCTCAAAGAATAGGTATAGCTCGTGCAATATATAATAATCCAGATATTCTAATTTTAGATGAATTCAATAGCAATCTAGATATGTTGTCAGAAAAAAAAATTATTAAAAATCTTAATAAATTAAAAAACAATAAAACCATTTTGATTATTACGCATAAAAAATCAATAATAAAATTTTGTGATAATGCTTTTTTAATTAAAGACAAAAAGTTGATTAAAATTAAATAGGTATGAAAGTTTTTTATGATCATAAAATATTCTGTAAACAAGAAAGAGGAGGACCATCAAAATATTTTTAAAATTAACTCAAAAACTTAATGAAACTGACGTAAATGCAAAAATTTTCGCAGGTTTTCATTTAAATAAATTTTTAAAAGAGAATTCAAAAAAAAATAATATTGGATTTGAAAAGAAGCTACCTTTTTCAAGCTATCTAGTTAACACAAATTTTGTACCTAAATTAAATCAGTTTAATGAAATATTAAACTTAAAATTTATTAAGGAATTTAATCCAGATATAATTCATACTACTTATTATAATGGTAATTTTGATAGGTATAATAAGCCTCTAGTTGTTACAGTTTATGACTTAATACATGAACTTTTTTATAAAAGTTATGGTTATAAATCACCTCAATTAACAAAAAAAATTGTTTTAGAGAGAGCTGATCATATTATTTGCATTTCAAAGTCAACTGCTAACGACTTAACAAAGTTTTATGATGTTGATCCTAATAAAATTTCAATAACCTATTTAGGTGTTGAAAAAAAATTTATAAGTCCATCTAATTCACCTGTAGATTATCCATATATATTATATGTTGGAAATAGACATAAATATAAAAATTTTCAAGTATTCTTAAAATCTCTTTCAATTAATTTAAAAATACTTGAAAATTTTAAGGTTATTTTATTTGGAGGAGAAAAATTAACTAAGCATGAAATTAATCTAATCAAATCATACAACTTGGATACTAAAAATTTTTCATTTTTTGAGGGAAATAATGATTTGCTCAATATATTTTATCAAAATGCAAGATTGCTAATTTTCCCATCAGAATATGAAGGTTTTGGACTTCCAATTTTAGAAGGTTTTTCAAATAACTGTCCAGTTGTTTGTAGCGATATACCTGTCTTTAGAGAAGTGGCAAATGAAGCGGCTGAGTATTTTGATCCTAACAACGCTGATTCCGTAGCAGAATCAATGCATAAAGTATTATTTTCAGATTTTATTAGAAATGAATTAATTAATAAGGGCAAACAAAGATTAAAGTTTTTTGATTGGATGAAATGTGCAACAGAAACAAAAGAAATTTATAAAAAATTAATTTAATGACGAATAAAAAAGCAATTATTTTTGGTGGTAGCGGTCAGGATGGTTCATACATGTGTAAACTTTTATTAGAAAAAAAGTATAAGATAATAAGTGTTACTAGAAATTTAGATAAAAAATTAAATCATAAAAAATTAAAAATAAAAAAAGGAGTATTAAGAAAAAAAATTAATATTTACAAAAAAATAGAGATTGAGAAATTAATTAACAACTCACGGTGTGATGAGATTTATTTCTTTGGTGGCCAGCCATCCCCACTAGAATCTTACAAGAAGCCTTATAAAACTATAATTAGCAACGTAATACCAGTTTATTATATTTTAGAAACAATAAAAAATTCAAAAAAAAAAATTAAATTTTTTAATGCATCATCTTGCGAAATATTTGAAAGTTCAAAAAATATTAAAAATGAAAAAAGTAAAATGAAACCATCAAGTCCTTATGGTTTGTCAAAATTAATTACTTTTTATTTTACAAAATTTTATAGAGAGCAGTATAAATTAAAATGTTTTTCTAGTATAGCTTTTCATCATGAGTCAATTTTAAGAAAAAAAAATTTCTTAATTCCAAAAATAATTGATGCTGCAAAAAAAATATCAAATAATAAAAAAAAAAAATTATATCTGGGCAATATAAACAATATTAAGGATTGGGGCTGGGCATCTGAGCATGTAAATTTAATATACAGAATTATGCAAAAAAATATTTCAGGTGACTTTGTAATTGGTACTGGAAAAAGTGTATCTATAAGATATTTATTAAACCTTGTTTTTAAAACTTTTAATCTTAATTGGAAAGAGTTTGTTGTAGTGAATAAAAAACTCATTAGAGCAAGAGATATTAACGAAAGCAGAGCCGATATATCAAAAATAAAATTTTTTTTAAAATGGACTCCAAAATTTTATGTTGATGATGTGGTAAAAAAATTAATTTTAAAAGAAATTTAAAATTATAATGAATAATAAATTTGAGACGCTAGATTTTTACCCATTATCAAAAAATAAAAAAAGATATTCAGAGGGTGGTTTAAGAAAAAATTCGGTAAATAAGATAAGCTTACCTAATAAACCTTTAATTACAATTATTACAGTAGTATTTAATGGTGATAAATACTTACAAGAAACTATTGATAGTATAAAAAAGCAAAATTATAAAAATTATGAGTATATAATTATTGATGGAGGGTCCACTGATAAAACTTTACAAATTATCAAAAATAATTCCTCGATGATTGATTATTGGATAAGTGAGAAAGATGAGGGAATATATGATGCATTTAACAAAGGTTTGAATTTAGCAAAAGGAGATTATATCGGCATAATCAATTCAGATGATACTTATGAGGCAAATACTCTAGAAATATTAGCTAAATATATTGCATTATATCCTGATATTGATTTTATCTTTGGTAGCGTAAAAAAGCATTGGGGAATTTTACATGGATATAGACCAGAAAAAATCAATTATAGTTGGGGATTTTACTCAAGTCATTCGACAGGATTTTTTATTAGAAATTCTTCAGCAAAGAAAATAGGATTTTATAATCTTAAATACAAATATCACGCAGATTATGATTATTTTTACCGAATGATAGTAAAAGAAAAAATGAATGGTATAGCTACAAAAAAAATGGAAATTTTTGGAAACTTTAGAAGGGGAGGTTTTTCTAGTAAAGTACCTTGGCTAAAATTACTAAAGGATGAAATTATGATCAGATATGATAACGGTCAAAATATTTTTTTTGTTATATTTCTTTTTTTATATAAACTTTTAAAAGAGCTGTCTAAAAGATTAACAAAATTTAAAAATCTAATATTATAAATGATTAAAAATTTTTTTTCTTTTTATAGTAATTTATTTTTAATAATAAAATTTAAAATATTTAATTATCGTTTTTATAATAAAAAAAATAAAAATAGTAAAAGCCAAGTTCTTGTAGAGTTTAATTCATTTCATTCTAGTCATTGTTTTATGTCTTTGATGTCAAATTATTTGATAAAAAAACATAATTCTAAGTTAGTAGCTTTTAATAATTATAAATTAACAGTCGTAAATTATGAAGATAATCTATTAAAAAAAATAAAATGGTTTTTAGGAAAAAGTCTTAAATTAAAATTTTTTGGTATCTACTCCTCATTTGGTGTTTGTGATTTTATTGAACCGACTTCAAAAAAAGAAAATTATATAGAAGCCAAAGATATTTATAAAAATATTATTAAAGAACTAAAAACAAAATCTGATATTACCAAAATCAAAATTGATAATATTTTATTTGGGGATTTAATATATGATGGATATTTAAAGTTAACTTATCAAGTTACAATTGATTTAAAATCAAAAGATTTTCAAGATTATTTGTATCATTTTATTTTAATATTCATGTATTGGAAAAATTACTTAAAGGACAACAATGTTAAAAGTATTGTGGGTGTTCACAATTTATATGCTTATGGCATTATACATAGATTAGCCATCTTTCAAAATATTGAGATATTTACAGGACTAAATGGTAGAATTTTTAGACTTAATAAAGAAAATTTATATCAATTTAGTGAATATAAAAATTTTAGATCTGAATTTTCAAATTTTAGTAGTCTTGAAAAAGAAAAATTTTTAAAAATTTCATCAAAATCAATAGAAAATAGATTAAATGGTCATTTAGGAGATAATATAAAAGAGTTGGTTACCACCAAGTCGGCATTTTCAAAACCATATGATCCAAATATAAAAGTCTTAAATAAAAATAAAAAATTAAAAATACTTATTGCAACTCATCAAGTTTGTGATGCCTGTAATTTTTGGGGAAAAAATTTTTTTCCTGATTTTAAAGAATGGTTGGAATGTTTGTCCAATTTGTCTAAAGAAACTGATTTTGAGTGGTATTTAAAAGATCATCCTTATTATTCAGATTTAAAATATGCAAAGTCATTAGACAGAACCACAGAATTATCAAAAGAAATAATAAAAAAAAATAATAAAATAATATATTTAGATTCTGATATATCCCATCATCAAATAATAGGAGAAAAAATTGACTATGTTTTAACAATTTATGGAACAATAGCTTTTGAATATGCGTACCTAGGTATACCAGTAGTGATGGCAACAAAAAACTGCTCAACTTCAAACTATGCATTTAATATTTTGCCAAAAGATTTAAAAGATTATGAAAATATATTAAAAAATTTAGACAAAATTAGTCACAACATTAATAAAAATGAAATTTTAGAGTATTACTTTATGAAATATATTTATCATGACTATAATGCATTTTTTGAAAAATTTGGAAATTTCATAAATACTAAAAAAAATAATTTTGATAGTTATGATGGTTTTGAATTTTATGATTATTGGATAAAAAATATTAACGATAAAAATTTAAAAAATATGATAAATACTTTTGAGAATTTCTATGATTCTAATGAACATTCTCTTAATATTTCTCATAATAAAAAAATGTTAAATGATTTAATAGGTGAGAAATAAAAATAAAAAATTATGTATATTTTTTATTTAAATACGATATGAAAATTTTAATAACAGGCACTTGTGGATTTATTGGATATAGTCTTGCAGAAAGTCTATTAAAAAAAAATAATATTGTATATGGAATAGATAATCTAAATGACTACTACTCTGTTTCAATAAAAAAATTAAGATTAAAAAATTTAAAACAAAATAAAAATTTTATTTTTAAAAAAATTGATATTTCTAATAGAAATCTTTTGTTCAAATTTTTTAAAAAAAAAAAAATAGATATTATTTTCAATCTTGCTGCCCAAGCAGGTGTAAGATATTCTCTAATTAAACCTGATAGTTATTTTTTTTCAAATTTAATTGGGTTTTTAAATATTTGTGATTTAGCTAAATTATTAAAAGTAAAAAAAGTTTTTTTTGCATCTTCAAGCTCAGTTTATGGAGATGCCAAGATATATCCAGTGAAAGAGTCATTCGATTTAAACCCAAAGAATATTTACGGTTTAACCAAAAAAATGAATGAAATATCAGCAAAGACCTTGAGTCTTAATGGTAAAATAAAATTTATTGGTTTAAGATTTTTTACTGTTTTTGGTGAATGGGGCAGACCCGATATGATGCTTTTTAAGGTGATGGACTCATATCAAAAGAAAAAATTCTTTTATTTAAATGATAGTGGAAAACATTTTAGAGATTTTACTTATATTAAAGACGTAGTTTCAATTCTTAATAAGCTGATAAAAGTTAATTTTAAAAATAACTTTGAATTGTTTAATGTTTGTTCTAATAGACCAATTAAAGTAATCAAGATAATGAATGTAATGCAAGATAATTTAAAAGGGTTAAAAATAAAAAATGTAAATTCAAAAATTTTAAAAAAAATTGAAGTAGATAAAACTCATGGAGATAACAAAAAAATAATCAATTTAATAAAAGATCAAAAGTTTACTAATTTTAATGTTGCTCTGAAAAATACCATTGATTGGTATATGAAAAATAAAATTTACAAAATTACATAATTTAATTTTATTTAAATTAAAGACTATTCAATAGAGAAAGTGTAAATAGTTGAAGCCTTTTTTTTGTAATTGTGATAACCACCACCAGTTGACACAAAGGTTATAAACTGCTTTCCACCTGTTTCATAAATAGTTGGTGGAGCACTTCCTGCAGCCTGCATCTCATATTCCCATAATATTTCCCCACTTTTAGCGTCTATTGCATAGGCATAATTATCATCAGTGCCTGTGTAGAAAATAATTCCAGAACCATTAATTGCCAATCCACCAAAATTAGGGGTTCCAGTTAATATTTTTTTCTTATTAATTGTTTTATACCCTATCTTTTTTTTCCAAATTAATTTACCAGTAAGTAAATCTATCTTTGCTATATATCCCCAGGGCGGATTAGATGCCGGCAAATCATCTTTTGTTAAGAATTGTGACCAAGCAAGACCATTAGCAGCTACTCTTATTTTCTTTTTTGAATATAAATCTTTATCCCATTTAGAAAATAATCGATATATTAAGTCTTTTTCATTTTTTGTAATATCTAAATTGCGATGAATCTTTTTCATTTTATTATCAATTTTTTTAATAAACTCCTCTTTATTGACTAGGCTGTATCCCACTAGACTAGGTATATATTTTGATCTTTTTTCTCCAAATTTTTGAATTAATCCATTTCTATTTTTTTTATGACAAGAAGCACATTTTTCTTGATATATTTTGTAGCCCTTCAAATCTTTAATTTCTTTTGAATCTATATTTTCCAATGAATACATATAAGGTCTTAATATCCAGGGTAGATTATTTGCAGGTATATAAATTGCCTGTTCTTTTGGATTAATAGCTGCACCCTGCCATTCAGCACCACCATGTATTCCTTTTATTATTAAATCTTTATTAAAAGAGGGTGGATAAAAAGATCCATAATTTGATAATTCTAATCTTTTTAAGATTTCTTCTTTTTTTTCTTGGCTTAAATTATCAATATCTTTTTTGGAAAAACCTATCTCATGAAATTTTTCAGGAAGTTTAATTTCAAGTTGAAATTCAGATGTCGTTTCACCAGGAATATCAGAAGTATATTTTATGTTTTTATAGTTTAAGTTAAATAGTGGTATGCCTGTATTTCTTTCAAGAATTATTGTATTTCCAACTTTTGTTGGAGAAATTATTATCTCTAAAACTTTATTATCAACTACCAAATCATGCAATATTGGTGGGGATGGGATATCAAAATCCCACAAATCATGAAATGTTTCTTGAAAATCCCATAGTATTTTCTTTTTATTAATATCAACTGCAATTAAGCTTGAGGATCTATGGTTAGCACCCTTTCTATTTACACCATACAAGCTTGGTTGAGGATTTCCAGTGGCAACAAAAACAATTCCTTTTTTTTTATCTAAAGCTACCCCACCCCATGGCGCCCCACCTACAAAATTCCGTCTCTCATCATAAAGAGGTATTAAATCTTCTAAGTCACCACTGTCTTTATTAAATACATAAACTGCTTTATTGGTATAAGTTACAACTATTAAGGAATTCTTATAAATCATTGGTGCAACAAGAGTAGGTGCGTGCACTGAACCTTTGTCACCAAATTCTTTAATTAATTTTCCATTTTCTATGTTAATCTTATATATTTTTCCACCAACTGGTAAATATAAGTAGTCTTTATTATTCTTTTTGTCATGTTCAGCTAATAATCCTCTTCTTGATGGCTGAGAAATTGATTGAAGTTCCCAATTTTTTTTCCCATCAATTCCATTAAGTGATGTAATTTTCCAATCTGCAGTAATTACAATTAAACTATTCTTATGAAATATTGGGTTAGTTTGAATATTTTGTTCCCATTTTTTTTGTATTTTTTCTTCATTAATTGATGAGTATTTCCAAATTAATTTTAGTGAACCAATATTAGATTTGTTAATAATTTTATTTGCTGAATATTTTGTGTTCCAATCCCCCCCATGAGACCTATGCCAACTATTATATTCAATGTTATTATTGATATTTAAGTTGTTTTTCTTAAAGAGATAATCATAACCTTCATTTTGTAAAATTCCTTCAACAAACTTATGTTTTCTGGGCTTAAATTTCTGAGGTGGCTCATCTATATTTGTTAAAATGTTATACTTAAATTCTCCTCCATCTTTAATAAAACGATTGTAAAACTGCCTAAATAGTTCATAAAAAATTGGATTATCAGAAAAAATTACTTTAGTGTTATTTTTAAGATTTGAAATAGAAACACAACCGTCAATATGATTTAACCCAAAATCAAGATAAGATTTGAAAATATTAATAGATCTACAGTTTTTCAAACTACTAAAATAAATTAATGAAAACAAAGGTATGCAGATTAATATAATTAAAATTGGCTTTAAAAATTTCATGTTTATGAGATATACTATTGTTTAGCAAATTGTAATAAAATTTATGATACAAATTAAGACACCTAATAATAAAGAAAGCATTATTTTGATAATTTTTTTTATAATACTGTTAAATAACTTTAATTTTCTTAAAAATTTTTATTTTCTAGTTAATAAAGATTTTTCGACAAGGCTAAATAAGGTTTATAAGTTTTGTGGCCACGAGTCAGTTGGATTTTTGTTTTATATAAAAAAAAAATATGAAATAAAACAAAGTATACCTATTAAAAATTATAAAATCTCACCGAACCCAAGCTGGATATTTTATAATAGTGCAAAATCTAAACTGGATGAATCAAAATTAATATTATTGAACTATAAAAATGAGTCTAAGATGAAATTTGAAAAAATTGATAACAATAGCTTTAAAACAAATTTTTTACCAAGTGATATAGATGGAATTGATAGACTAACATTTATAACAAAAAAAAAACTTAAAGATCAAAAATTTCAAATATCGATTATTCATGAAGTTTTTGAAGACAGAAATGTTATTTTTAAAAAAAAAATAATAATTAATGAAAACAATGAAATTTTTTTGAATTTTATTAGTAAAGATTTGAATATCAGAACTGGTAATTTATATGTAGAGTTAGAAAGTTTAAATAATGTATCTGTTAATAATATGGAAATTCAAACTATAATTTCACACAATATTACTAAATTTGATCTTAAAAAATTTAATATTTTGGAAAAAATTTCCAATTGCTACCTATTAGAAAAAAATGTTTGAATTGTTTCAATCAATACTAACAATATTCTTAATAACAATTAATTGTTATTTCCCAAAAAAATATTGCTCTAACTTTAATATTTTAGGCAAATCAGAACAAAACTTTATTAATCAATTATCAATCGGAACGATTATACACATTTTTTCTCTTTTAATTTTATCATTTTTAACTTTACTCAGTAATAAAATTATATTTTATTATTTTGGAATTTTATTTACTCATAATTTATTTTTTATTTTAAGAGAAAAAATTAATACATCAGATTTAAAATTAGAGGTATTTTTTTTATATTTTACGATTTTCATAATAGTTATTTTTTTTTTAAATAACTTTATAATTGGATGGGATGCCCAAAATTATTGGGTAACAAAAGCATTAACAATTTTTAATGATAATTCGATAGAAAATTTGAAATATACAACAAGACCTGAATATCCCCATTTAGGAGCATTTATCTGGTCTTTTTATGCTAAATTTTCACTTATAAACAATGAATTATATGGAAGAATCTTTTATATTTATTTTTTTTGCTTATCTTTAATTTCTATTTCAAAAATTTTATCAAAAAACAAATTACACAACTTGATTTTTTATAGTTTTTTAATTTTAATTTGTTTTAAAAATTCTCTATTTAATGGCTATCAAGAGGTTTTGATATTTTCTTTATTTATCTTAATAACCAAAGAGTTTTATTTATTCCTTGATAAGAAAAATAATAATAATTTAGGTGGATTCTTGGTAATTATATTGTCTTGTCTTTCAATGAGCTGGATAAAAAGTGAAGGAATGATTTTTGCCTTATTATTCTTATGTATCTATATTTTTAGCTTAAAAAGTAATTTAAAAAGACAATTAATAGCAAGTTTTTCTTTGATTATAATTATAGCTTTAAAACTTATTTATTCAAATTTAATTGATTTAAATTCTTCATTCCAAAGTGGAAATTATGAATTTTTTAATATTGAAAATTTTACAGATTATGTAAAATTTGAAAGAATACTTTTAATAGTAAAATATTTTATTCTCGGAATTTTTCAGAATTTAATTTTTTTACTTTCAATTCTTGCGGGATTATTATTAATTAAAGATAGAAAGGAAATAAATATTTTAAAATACTATTTACTTTTCTTAATATTTTGTGCATCTTTTATTTTTTGTGCATATATTTTCACAAATTTACCACTAGAGTTTCATCTAAAATATTCTGTAGATAGACTATTCTTTCAAATTTCTGGTTTTTTTATTATTTGTTTAATAATGGTTTACAAAAAATTATATAAAAAAGTTTCTTAAATTTCTAATATAATTTTTAAAACTAAACTGTCTGTTTTTAATTTTTTTAAAATGGTTGAGTTTTTTATTTTTTAATTTTATAAATTTTGCCATACCGGTATGTTTTGGTGATAAGATAAGCTCAATTTTATCTAAATTTGAATTATATATATCCATAATACCAGAAAAACTTTCACGATTATTTATTTCTATGTGAAAATTATCTCTATAGCTACCCTTGGTATATGGTAACCAAAAAATATCATCTACAAGAAAAATTCCACCTACCTTAAGTTGATCAAAATATAAATTAAATATATTTTTTATATGTTTCTCGTTATGTTGAGTATCCAAATATATTAAATCAAATTTTTGTTTAATAAATTTATTTATATATTTAAAATTGTCATCTCTACAATTTAAGAATAACCAATTCTTATCATCAAATGATGATTTGTAGTCAACGGTATCAATTGAAATCAACTTGCCTTTATTATTTTTAATTATCTGTAAAAATAATTTAGTTGAAATTCCAGCATGAACACCAAATTCTAATATATTCAAATTTTTAATTTTAATTAAATCATCTTTTACAAAAAAATTTAATTTTTCTAAAGTTTTATTATTGCTTAGTGATTTGTTCATTTATTATGAATAAATTTAGTTAAGATAATTATTCTTTTGGTTTTTGTTGTGATTTTATTATTATTGATATATTAGAATCAGGCATATGAAAACAGTTATATTATGTGGGGGTCTTGGAACAAGATTAGCAGAAGAGACAGACAAAATTCCTAAACCAATAGTAAAAATTGGAAAAATACCAATAATTCACCACATAATTAATTACTACATGTTATTTGGTTTTAACGATTTTATATTGTGCGCTGGATATAAACATAAAAAAATATTTGATTACTTTAGAAATTTTAAAAATATTAAGGTTGTTAATACTGGATTAAATTCTCAGACTGGAGCTAGAATAAAAAAAATTAAAAAATTGATTAATAAAGATGAGGATTTTTTTATGACTTACGGTGATGGTTTGTCTAATATTGATCTTAAATTACTTTTAAAATTTCATAGAAAACATAAAAAAATAGCCACACTGAGCTCTGTCAGACCAATTCCACGATTTGGAAAAATAACATTAAGTGGTTCAAAAATTATAAAATTTGAAGAAAAAAGCCAATTGAGAGAAGGGTGGATAAATGGAGGTTTTTTTGTATTAAATTACAGAGTTTTTAACTATATTAACAGCAATGAAGACTGTATTTTTGAAAAAGAACCTTTACAAAAATTAGCAAAAAATTCGCAGCTTATGGCTTTCAGGCATCATAAATTTTGGCATCCTATGGATACATTGCGAGATAAGCGATATTTAAATAATTTATTAAAATTAAAAAAAGCACCATGGATAAAATAATAAAATCACAAATAACATATGGTAAAAATGTTTATGGTTCAGAAGAAATAAATGCTGTACTAAAAAGACTTAAGCAAACCACCCAAATGTCAACCAGTGTGAAAGCCTTTGAAAAACAAATAGCTAAAAAATTTAATAAAAAATATGGAATAATGGTAAACTCGGGTTCATCAGCAATCCATCTGGGACTAAAAATTTTAAATTTAAAAAAAAATAGTGAAGTAATTGTTCCATGTCTAAATTTTGGAACTGCAATCTCGTCTCTAATTTTTTGTGATTTAAAACCTATATTTGTAGATGTTAATATTAAAACTTTACAAATTGATGAGAATTTAATTGAAAAAAAAATAAATTCAAAAACAAAAGCTATAATGGTTCCAAATTTAATTGGGAATATACCAAATTGGAAAAGAATAAAAAAAATAGCAACTAAGTATAATTTAAAGATTATAGAAGACTCAGCTGATACTTTAGGGGCAAAAATTGATAAAAAGTCTACTGGTTTTTATAGTGATATGTCCATAACAAGTTTTTATGGCTCTCATATAATTAGTTGTGCAGGCAATGGTGGTATGTTGATGTTGAATAATAAACAAAACTACAAAAAAGGATTAATCTTAAGAAGTTGGGGCAGACTTTCGTCTACTTTAAAAAACTCAGAAGATATCAATAAAAGATTAGATATAAATCTAATGGGAGTTAATTATGATAGAAAGTTTGTATTTGCTGAGCAGGGATTTAATTTTGAACCTAGTGAGCTTGGTGCTACATTCGGGTTACAGCAATTACTGAAGTTTGAAAAATTTCAAAAAATTAGAAATAAAAATTTTAATTTTCATCAAAAATTTTTTTTAGAATTAAAAAAATATTTTATTCCTATTGAAATAAATAAAAATATTATAACTAATTTTTTAGCCTATCCAGTAATTCTTAAACCAGAAATTAAATTCAATAGAAAAAAACTTCAAATATATCTTGAAAAAAATAATATTCAAACTCGACCAATTTTTAGTGGAAATATATTAAGACATTCTGGCTTTAAAAATTTAATAAATAAAAATAATAAATTGAATAGTTTTCCTGGTGCTGACTACATTATGAAAAATGGAATTCTTATTGGTTGTCATCAAGGACTAAAAAAAAAACAATTAATATACATACATGAAAAAATTTTAAAATTCATAAACTCATAATGAGTAGCATTAATTTTTCTGTTATATGTTGTTATTACAACGAAATAGATATTTTAAAGAAAAAATTTGATAAATTTGATAAATTTTCGTCTGAATTAAATTTTGATCATGAATTTATCTTTGTTGATAATAATTCTACCGATGGATCAAAAGAATTTTTAAAAAAAGAAGAGCAAAAAGGAAAGAAAAATTTTGTTTTTATCTTTAATGAAAAAAACCTTGGTAAGGGGGGATCAATTAAAAATGCTTTATCTTTAACAGATAAAAAGTATGCAATTATTTTTGACATAGATGAATATGAATTATTAGACTTAAAAAAGGTTTATGATATTATTAAAGATAAAGATCATGATTTTCTTGTAGGATCAAGAGTTCTTGAAAATCAAAAAAATTTTATTTATAAAAAAAATTATTATGGAGTAAAATTAATTACTGCAATTATTAATTATTTATTTAATATTAAATTAACAGACTCTGCTGGGGCAACTAAAATGATTAAGATGTCCGAATATAAAAAATATACTTTTAAAACTACTAAATTTGATTTTGAATTTGATGTATTATGTAAATTTGCAAAAGATAAAAAAAAAATAAGTGAATTTTATTCAAAGTACGATCCAAGAACTTATAGTGAGGGGAAAAAACTAAGAGCTTTTAAAGATGGTTTTACTATACTAATAACAATTTTAAGAAACTTTTTTTAAAAATAATGAAAAATAAAATTTTAGTAACTGGCGGACTTGGAATTTTAGGAAATCAACTAATTGATTTACTATGCCAAGACGAAAAAAATCAAGTATTTCTTTTAGATTATAAAAAAAACATCAATAGACTAAAAAAAACTACCTTCAAAAATAAAGTTACTTTTATAGGAGGAGATTTTGTTGATTTAAATAAGATGAAATCCTTAGTTTCGAAATACGACTTTAAAGCAATATTTCATTTAGGTGCTGTTACTCAAGTAATTGATGCTTATAAAAGTCCAATGAAAACTTTTAGAACAAATATTGATGGAACTATTAATATTTTGGAAGCAATTAGATTAATTAATAAAAAGATAGTATTTATATATGCCTCATCCGACAAAGCTTATGGAGAGTTGGTGGGTAAAAGTTATAAGGAAAATCACCAATTAAAAGGTATATACCCGTATGATGTTTCAAAGTCTGCATCTGATCTCGTAGCACAATCATATAGCAAAACATATGGCTTGAAAGTTGGCATAATAAGATGTGGCAATATCTATGGACCTGCTGATTATAATTTGGATAGATTAATTCCCGGTATAATTATCAATACATTAAAGAATAAAAGAATTGTAATCCGGTCAAGTGGAAAATTAATTCGTGATTATATCTATGTTTATGATGCTGCCAAGGCTTATATTATGCTTATGAAAAAAATGCTTAAAAATAGTAAAAAATTATTTATATACAATATTGGCTCAAAACATAATCTTACTGCTTTAATAATGTTAGATAAAATTCAAAAATTGATGAAAAAAAAGATTACTCCCTTAATAAAAAATAATTCTAAAATAGAAATAAAAAAACAAAAACTTAATTATCAAAAAGCTTTCAAAGAATTAAAGTGGAAACCTAGTGCAAATTTAGAAAAAAGTTTACTAGAAACCATAAAATGGTACCAAAAAAATTTATCTTATTTTAAGTAAAAATTAATAATAAAAAAAACATAAAATTGAATAAAAAATCAAATTTTTTAGAAATATTTAAAAAAGTAAAATTTAGATCTCTAAAACATTCAAATTATTTTGATATATACGATGAGGTTTTTGAAAAATATAAAGATAAAAAGATAACATTGGTAGAAATAGGAGTGACTAATGGTGGCTCACTGATGATGTGGAGAGAATATTTTGGAGATAATGCAAATATTATTGGAATTGATTTTAATCCGAAAGCTAAAAAATGGGAGGATCATGGCTTTAAAATATTTATAGGAGATCAATCAGACCCAAGTTTTTGGAATAATTTTTTTTCAGAAGTTGGCAAAATTGATATTTTAATAGATGATGGTGGTCATACAAATCAACAGCAAATTGTAACATTTGACTCATGTTATAAAAATATAAATGATAATGGTATAATTTTTTTTGAGGATACACATTCTAGTTACCTAAAAGAATTTGGTAATCCATCAAAATATTCTTTTATAAATTTTTGTTATAATTTAGTAGATGGTATAAATAAAAAAACAATCGATAAAAAATTTTCATCATACTTAAAAAAAATTTATAAAGTTCAGTTTTACCAATCTATTGTTGTATTTTTTTTTAATAAAGATAAAGCTCAAGCATCATATTCAATTGATAACGAAGGTATCGTAATTAATGCAGAAGACTATAGACTAAAAGATACAAAAATATTTAATATGATTGACATTATAAAAAATAAATTAAGAGGGTATATTAATATCAAAATCTATAATTTAATTAAAAAAATTTATCCAATATTTAAATTTGTAGTCTTTAAGATTAAAAATAAAAAAAATAAAAAATACTTTAAATAATTTGAACAAATGAAAACTGTTGTATATTGGTCACCATTTTTAACAAATGTTGCCACAATTTCAGCAGTTATTAATTCTGCAAAAAGTTTAAAGTTATATTCAAAAAATTATAGACCAATAATTATAAATGCTTGTGGAGAATTTACTCCTTACAAAAAAAATTTAGAGGATAATGGAATAGAATTGAAAAATCTGATAAAGTTTGATTATCACAGATTTCTGCCTAAAGTAGGTTTTTTAAAAAGTAGAATTTCTTACTTAATAATATTTATAATTTCACTTTTTCCGTTAATTTATTTTCTTAAAAAAAAAAAAATTGAATATATTATTTGCCATTTGATTACATCTTTACCATTATTTATTTCAAAAATAATAAATACAAAAACAAAATTTATACTTCGCATATCAGGACTAACTAACCTAAATCTTGTCAGAAAGTTTTTTTGGATTTATTTAGATAAAAACTTGTTTTTAGTAACATGCCCAACAATCTCCACTTTAAATGAAATTAAAAATCAAAAGCTATTTAGTGAGGATAAGGTTGTTCTATTGAGAGATCCAGTCATTAGAATAAAAACGATTCAAAATCAAAAAAGACAACAATTAAATATCAATATCGATAAAAAAAATTTCAATATTATTTGTATTGGAAGGTTAACTAGACAAAAAAACTTTGAGTTTATAATTAATAATTTTCAAAATATTCTTGATATAAAAGATAACTCCAAATTATATATATTAGGTGAAGGTGAACAAAAAAAATATTTAGAGGATATGATAGAAAAAAGAGGGCTGCATAACCATATTTTTCTCATAGGTTTTCATCAAAATATTCACAATATTCTTTCAAAATCTAACTTATTTATCTTAACATCGTTATGGGAAGATCCAGGTTGGGTATTGATAGAAGCAGCTTGTTCCAATACCTTAATTCTCTCAAGTAATTGCAAGAATGGACCTGAAGAACTTATTGAAAAAAATAAAGGGGGGATTTTATTTGAAAATAATTCTAATAAAGATTTTTTAGATAAAATTAAACAAACATTTCAACTTAGTCAAAATGAAATTTTTAAAAAAAAGGTTTTTTCTAAAAAAAAATCTAAATTATTTACAGTTTTTAATCATTATTTAAGCATTGAAAAACTATTAAAATAAATTAATTATTTTATTAATAAATAGGGTTATTATATAGTCAATGTTGAAATAGTTATTTTTATTTAATAATTTATAATAACTATGCTGCTCTCTTCTTCTGATCCAAAATAATTCATTTAAAAATCCTTGATATTTTAGATCAACCGAATCTTTTGAAATTTTTTTTATCGTCAAAAATTTATTAAAGTTAATGAATTTATTTTCTGAATAGCAATATATGACTAACAAAATATCTATTGCAAGGTGTTCATATCTATAAAAATTAATTTTATTAAAAAAGTTATTCAATAACTTTCTATCAATAGAAATTGCACTCGTAGCAACATTCTTAGGCCATGAATTTACTACTTTTCTATAAATAATGCTTGTTCTGTAGCTATTTATTCTATTTTTAATTAGATAAGAATTTTTTAGATCATAATAATTATCCATTATAAGCAATGAAGATGAACTATATTTCTCAACAATAGATTTAATTTTATTTTTTTTCATTAAATCATCACCATCAAGCAAAAATATAAATTTACCTTTTGAGCAATCTAAACTTTTTTTTATTTTATATAACTGATCTTGAGTTTTATTTCTTAATTTTTTTTTAATTTTTAGAAAAATTATATTATGCTTATATTTTTTTTTTAAAAAATTTTCATTTTTTAATTTGGTATATGCAACAATAATTTCAACTTTTTTATAAGTTTGTTTAAGGCAAGATTCAATGGTTTGAGATATATATTGTTCTTTATTTTCTGCAGTTATTAAAATCGATACATTAAAAGATTTATTTTTCAAAGGTTCCTCTAAAATTTAACTATTTAAAAATTATTTAGTATTTTATTGATTTCTTTTGAATATATATTCAAATTTTTATCATAATCAAACCTATCTAGATTATTATAATTATAATTTATCATATTTTTTATCTTTTTTGTTTTTTTTGTTTTTTTAAAGAGAATTATTTTTCTTGCAATATTTTTATAATCTTCAATTTTACATAAAAAACCATTTTTACCTTTTTTCAAAATTTCTCTAGGTCCTGTTGGACAGTCAGTGGAAATAATAAATTTTTTTAGTGCAGCAGCCTCTAGTAAAACATTTGGCAATCCTTCAAATCGAGAAGTAAGAACAAATAAATTTGATTTTTTTAAGTAAGGGAATGGATTTAATTTAAAGTCTAAGATTTTTATATTACTTTGAATGTTATTTTTTTTTATATAATCATTCATTTTTTTTAATTTAATGCCCCTACCTATAATTAATAATTTGATTGGTAGTAAGTCTTTTATATAATTTACAGCACGTAGCAATGTTAGATGATCTTTTTGATCGGTAAACCTTCCTATATTTATAATTTTGATTAAATTTTTATTATTATCAAAAAAAGGAAAATCTATTTTTTTTTTGGAAAGTTCTATGATTTCTCTCTTATTTAATGGATTGTAAATACATTTTGCATTTATATTAAAAAATACTTTGAATTGTCTTTTAAAATCTATGCTGTTAACTATGATTTTATCAGCCTGCCCAAATAAATATTTAAAAATAAATCTCTTAAATGGGCTTTTAGACCAACCAGAAGGAGATGAATTAGACCTAATAATTATTTTTTTTTTAAATATTTTACATAGTATTATGCAATATAAATTTGCCTGGAAAGAAAAAACAGATATGTCCTTTCCAGAAAGTATTAATTTAAGGAGTTCTAAAAGACTAATTAGGTATCTAAATTTTCTTGATGTAATTTTTAACAAATGAAGTTTGGGCTTTAATATATCTATATTTTTAAATTTTTGATCAAATCCACTCGTCGCAGTTATAAGCTTAATATTATTATTTTTTGATGACAAATGATTAGCTATTATAAATAAATTTTTTTCTACACCACCACCCTCTATTGAGGGCATAAAAATTACCAAATACCTATTTTTCATTTTTTAAAAGAAAATTTTGTTTTAAAATTATTATGAGTGCATTATACATAAAATCCACAATGCTTGTAAGTATTATAATGCCATATTTTAAAAAAAAAAAATATGTTAAATATTCTGTTTTGTCAGTTTTAAATCAAACATTTAAAAATTTTGAGTTAATTATTGTTTATGACAACCACACCATGGATGATTTAAAATTTATTAATAAAATAAAAAAACTAGATAAAAGAATTAAAGTTATAAAAAATAAATCTAATATTGGAGCAGGTTTATCTAGAAATGTTGGGATTGATTATTCGAAGGGTATCTATTTAGCTTTTTTAGATGCTGATGACCTATGGCATAAAAATAAACTTTTTGCACAAATAAAATTCATGCGTAAAAAAAATATTGAAATATCCCATACCTCTTATGAAATAATTGATGATGATCTCGTAATAAGAGGGACACGACAAGCAAAATTAATGAATTATAAAAAATTAATAAAATCTTGTGATATTGGATTATCCACCGTAATAGTAAAAAAAAGTCTAATTAAAAATTTAAGGTTTCCTAATTTAAAAACTAAGGAAGATTATGTTTTATGGTTAGAAATAGCAAAAAATGGTAAAATAATTCATGCCTTAAATACAAAACTAACACAGTGGAGAAAAAGTAGCAATTCTCTTTCATCATCATTTGTAAGAAAGCTGACTGATGGCTATTATGTTTATAGATACTATCTCAAATTTAATGTTATTAAATCTCTTTATTCATTACTTGTATTGTCTATAAACTTTTTAAATAAAACTAAATGAACATTCTATTATTTATTATTTCCACAATTTTATTGTTATTAATTTCGATTAAAATTAAAAAAACAAAATATTTAAAAAATTATTCAGGAGATGATCATCAAAAATTCACAACAAATAAAAATATCCCTTTAACAGGTGGTTTTTTTATTATTATTGTTTTTTTATTAATATTATTTGAAGAAAATACCTTTTTTTTAATATCAATTATTTTGATCTTTTCACTAGGTTTGTTTTCTGACTTAAATAAAATTATATCTCCAAATAAAAGACTATTATTACAAGTAATAATAGTTTTGTTTTTAATTATATGTACAAACTTGGAAATTAACTCAACAAGGGTTATTATTTTAGATAAATTTTTAGAAAATAATATCTTTAATATTTTCTTTGTATCCTTCTGTGTGTTGGTGTTAATTAATGGAACAAACTTTATTGATGGATTAAATGGCCTTTCACTTGGTTACTATTTTATAGTAACAATAGCTTTATTAAATAATAATTTTTATTATTCAAATTTATTACAGGGGAATGAACTTCTCTATCTATCGTGTTACTTATTTATATTTTTAATTCTTAAT
>Ga0114997_10000647_pt1 | contig 28831 bp, 24 predicted proteins | sample ArcticOcean_MG_C_2_FD_87045 | JGI IMG/M metagenome (GOLD analysis project Ga0114997, IMG submission 87045) | Marine microbial communities from western Arctic Ocean - ArcticOcean_MG_CB4_136 | ecosystem: Environmental > Aquatic > Marine > Oceanic | place: Arctic Ocean: Canada Basin | collected... | reverse complement strand
GAAAATTCTTTGCCTGATATCATCTTAATAGATGGAGGAAAAGCCCAATTAAATTCAGCATTAAAGGTTTTGAAAGAAAAGCATAAACATAAGCATAAGCATAAGCATAAGCATCAACCCATCATTTTAAGTATTGTCAAAGGCGCTAACAGGGTTAGGGCAACAGAAACGATATTATCCGAGCAAGGCATATTGGAAATTCCTGTTAACAGCCCAGGATTTAATCTGTTACAGCAAATTAGAGATGAATCTCATAGATTTGCAATTACCAGCAATAGAAAGAAAAAAAATAAATCCACCAGATATTCTGCTTTAGATCAAATTAATGGTTTAGGAGCTATAAGAAAAAAAAATTTAATAAAGTATTTCAAATCTCTTGCCATAATTAAGTCCTCTTCTGTGAATGAGCTATGTAAGGTCAACGGAATTAGTATTAAACTTGCTAAGGAGATTCGCAAAAACTTTATAAAATCATGAAAATTCTTATTAACTTTCTTACTTATTCTAGAATAGCTTGTGGCCCAATTATTTTTTTATTAGTTACTATTTTTGAGAGCTATGGAAGCGCATTGCTGCTTTTCTTTTATGCCAGTATTTCAGATTTTTTAGATGGATACTTTGCAAGAAAGCATAAATTAACCTCAGTTTTAGGAGCAATTCTTGATCCAATAGCAGATAAAATCTTAATACTATTCTTAATCATCGCATTAACAATAAATTTAGAAAGTCTCTATTTTGGTTTTATAGGAAGCCTAATGCTTGCAAGAGAATTTTGGGTTGCAGCCTTAAGAGATTTTAATGCCAGAAATGGCAATCAGGGGGCTACCGAAGTTACATTTTTAGCAAAAATTAAAACTTTTGCTCAACTAGTTGCTTTGGGTGGTTACATAGTAGCCTTGTATTTAAATAGCGCACTCATATTATTTTTATCTGATTTCCTATTCTTTGGCGCGTTAATTATTACTATTCAAACAGGCGTTAAATACTCACTTCAATCATTTAAAAAAGCTGCATAAAAATATTTATTAAATATTTGTAATTATCCATGAGATTGCACTTCAGAATCATGAATCTTATATTTATAGAGAATGGACTGACGGCATATCCTTAAGAATATTCGTTTTTTATTAATAGTTAGATGGTAAAATAATGCTGTACATACATTGAGAGGTATAAAATTGTTTGATAATTCAACTATTCTTGTAACAGGCGGAACTGGTTCTTTTGGGCATGCGTTTATTCCAATGGTCTTGGAAAAATTCAACCCCAAAAAACTTATCATCTTTTCAAGAGATGAAATGAAGCAATGGGAGATGGCAAAAATTTATGCTAATGATCCAAGAGTTAGATTTTTTATTGGAGATATTAGAGATAAGGATAGACTTTATAGAGCTCTAGATGGTGTTGATTATGTTGTGCATGCCGCTGCAACAAAAATAGTTCCAACTGCAGAATATAACCCCCATGAGTGCATTAAAACCAATGTAATCGGAGCGATGAATCTTATAGAGGCATGCATAGACAAGAAAGTTAAGAAATGTGTTGCTTTAAGCACAGATAAAGCATCTAGCCCAATTAATCTTTATGGAGCGACAAAACTAGCGTCTGATAAGGTATTTGTTGCTGCAAATTCATATTCCGGGTTAGATGGAACTCAATTCGCAGTTGTTCGCTATGGTAATGTTTTAGGCTCCAGAGGATCAGTGGTACCATTTTTTCTGCAGCAGAAGGAAACTGGTAAACTTACAATCACTGACAGCAGGATGACCAGGTTCATGATCACCCTTAAGCAGGGAGTAGAGTTAGTATGGACTGCTTTTGAAGATATGGTGGGCGGCGAAATTTATGTTAAAAAGATTCCCTCAATGAGAGTGGAGGATATAGCAAAGACTATAGCTCCTAATGCAGAGGTTGAAACCATAGGAATTCGACCCGGAGAGAAGCTACATGAGCAAATGATAGGGTTGGAAGATGCTCCTTACACCTACGAGTATGACGGCTATTATAAAATACTGCCGCCAATTCATGAGTGGGCAGATGACCCTGAGAGAATTAAAAAGGGAACAAAGGTTTCAGAGGATTTCATATATTCCAGCGACTCCAATGATGATTGGATGTCTGGCGAAGACCTAAATTCCTGGATAGACAACTATCATAGTTCAATGATTAAAATCTAATGATTCCTTATGGAAAGCAAGATATTACTCAAGCTGATATAGATGCGGTAATCGAGGTCCTACAGTCTGATTTTCTTACTCAAGGCCCAGCAGTCCCGGGCTTTGAAAATAAAATAGCTCATCATGTTGGGGCTGACCATGCTATCGCATTTAATAGCGCAACTTCAGCGCTTCATACTGCATGCCTAGCGCTTGGTTTGGGTCCAGGTGATTGGCTATGGACAAGCCCTATTAGCTTTGTGGCTTCGGCAAATTGTGGTTTATATTGCGGGGCTCAGGTGGACTTTGTGGACATTGATCCAAGCACATTTAATATTTGCCCGAACGCATTTGCAGCTAAGTTGCAGTTAGCCAAGCAGAATAATGTTTTGCCAAAGGTATTGGTGCTAGTGCATATGTGCGGACATCCCTCAGATTTAGAGGAAATCTCTGCTTTGGCAAAAAGATATAATATTAAATTAATAGAAGATGCTTCTCACGCAATTGGCGCAAAATATAATAATCAGAGCATTGGAGATTGTAGTTATAGCGATATAACCATTTTTAGCTTCCATCCTGTGAAAATTATTACAACCGGAGAAGGCGGAATGGCGCTAACCAATCTAGACCATTTAGCAGATCAAATGTTGCTTTTAAGAACGCATGGAATCACTAGAGAGATAGAAAAAATGTCTTACAGTGATGGCCCGTGGTATTACCAGCAAATAGCCCTAGGCTTTAATTATCGAATGACAGACATTCAAGCAGCTCTTGGGATTACGCAATGTGATAGATTAGAATCATACGTTACCAAGCGGAATGAGATTGCTAATTTTTATCACGAAGCCCTTTCAGGACTTCCTCTACAAACACCTAAAATTCAAAAAAACTCATATTCCGCATACCACCTGTATATCATTAGGCTGGATTTACAGAACATTTCATCATCACGTCATGATGTTTTTGTCAGACTAAGAGAATCTGGTATAGGTGTTAATTTGCATTATATTCCCATACATCTTCATCCTTATTACCAAAACTTGGGATTTAAAGAAGGAGCATTTCCAAATGCGGAAAGTTTTTACAGCGAGGCAATCAGCTTACCTATGTTTCCAACCATTACCGATCTGGAGTTAGCAGAAGTGGTACAAAAATTAGAGATGGCATTAAGTTGAAAGTAGCTGCCATTATCCCAGCTAGAGGGGGTAGCAAAAGAATACCCCGCAAAAATATTAGACTATTTAATGGTATTCCGATGATTGCTTGGTCCATTCAGGCAGCTATCAATTCAGGTTGTTTTGATAGAGTCATTGTTTCAACTGACGATGAAGAAATTGCAAGTATTGCTAATTCATATGGGGCAGAAACTCCTTTTTTAAGGCCTGAAGATATCTCAGATGATTATGCAACAACCTCTGAGGTTGTAGGTCATGCAATAAGGCACGAAAGATCTGAAGGAAGAGACCTTGACTATGTTTGCTGTATTTACCCCACTGCCCCATTTATAAATATTAGCAATCTCAAAAAAGGCTTAGAGATAATTCAAGCGAGAGATTATGAATATGTCTTTAGCGCAACAAGCTATGCCTTTCCAATTGGCCGGGCATTTTCATTCAAGACCATGGATGGCTTACAAATGATTTTTCCAGAAAATGAAAAAGTTAGGTCACAGGATTTAAAAGATGCCTTCCATGATGCTGGGCAGTTTTACTGGAGCCGTGCTCAAACTTGGTTAGATTTTAAGCCTATTTTTAGCAGCAAATCTTTCCCGCTCCTTTTGCCCAGGATGGAGGTAATGGATATAGATACAGAGGAAGATTGGGAAGAAGCTGAGATAAAGTTTAAATTACTGCAAAAAATCTTATAAACTAGGCATCACATTAAAAATAGGAGTGATAAATGCTTAAATATTGTCTCAAATGTGTAATGCCGAATACAAAACCGGATTTATCTTTTGATGAGTCTGGGGTTTGCAGCGCTTGTAATTCTTATGATAATAGATCAATCGTAGATTGGGACGTTAGAAAAAAAGAATTACAAGAGCTAGTTAAGCAATATAAAAACAAAGATGGACTTTCATGGGACTGCATAATTCCAGTATCTGGTGGCAAAGACAGTACTTATCAAGTTATTCGAATTCTTCAACTTGGCTTAAATCCATTATGCGTAAACTCCACAACATGTAAACTGAGTAAGCTTGGAAGAAAGAATATTGATAATATCAAAAGCTTAGGCGTGGATTACATTGAATTTAGTGCCAACCCATTGATTAGAGCCAAGTTAAATAGAATTGGTTTAAACGAAGTCGGAGATATTTCATGGCCAGAGCACGTAGCTATTTTTACAGTCCCAGTTCGTGCCGCTGTTGAATATAATGTTCCATTAATCATTTGGGGTGAAAATTCTCAAAATGAATATGGTGGACCTGCTGCATCGCAATCAAATAATATTTTAAATAGACGCTGGCTGGAAGAGTTTGGTGGCTTATTAGGCATGAGGGTATCTGACTTAATTGGCCAGGATGGAATTGAGGAGAAGCACTTAATACCATACCAATATCCGACTAATAATAGATTAGAAGAAATCGGGGTAACTGGATTATTCCTAGGACACTATCTTCCTTGGGACGGCATGTCTAATACTCTCATCTCACAAGCAAATGGCTTTATTTCATATGAAAAAATTGTTGAAGGCTCTATGGTCAATTATGAAAACTTAGATAATCACCAAACGGGTATCCATGATTACTTTAAATTTTTAAAATTTGGTTTTGGGAGAGCAACGGATATTGCTTGCACTCATATAAGAAGAGGGAGATTGAGCAGAGTAGATGGCATGGAAGTTGCGCAAAATCTAGATGGTAGGTTTCCTTGGGAGTATCTTGGCGAACCTCTGGAGGAAACTTTGGCACCGTTGGGCTTATCCATCGAAGAATTTCATAAGATTTGCGATAGATTCACCAATAAAAAGATTTTTCAGAAAGACTCCAATGGTGAATTACTTAGAGAGTCTGATCATACTTTAGTAAAAATAAATTATGATAATTCATGACAGTTGGAATTATTGACTATGGGGTTGGCAATCTTGGCTCTGTCTTTAGGGCGCTTGAATTATTAGATTTCAAAGCTAAAATTCTTAAAAATCCTGCTGATTTACCCAATGTTTCTAAAGTTATTCTTCCTGGTGTAGGTAATTTTACTGATTGTAAAAAATTACTAGATAATTCTGGATGGTCAGATGCTCTTCAATCTTATGTTTTAGAAGGAGGTCTTCCGATGCTTGGAATATGCATTGGTATGCATCTTCTTGCTGATTATGGTTCTGAGGGATCTTCCGAAGATCAGCGAACTCCAGGCTTAGGGTTTATCTCTGGAAGCGTTGAATCTCTAAGAAAGCTAGGCTGTAATGAGAGGGTTCCTCATATGGGATGGAATTCAGTAGCACCACAAATCGAGTCAAGCTTGTTCGTTAATATCCCAAAAGATACCGATTTTTACTTTGTTCACAGCTATGCATTCGTCCCGAAGGCAGACGACCATGCTCAAGCATTTACCACACACGGAATCAATATTGTTGCTGCGCTAAAAAAAGATAATATATTTGGTACGCAATTCCATCCTGAGAAAAGTTCTAGAGCAGGTCTAATGGTGCTAAGCAATTTTTTAGATTCATCGCAATGCTAAAAATAAGAGTAATCCCAACACTTTTATGGAAAGACTATGGCCTTGTCAAAGGAGTGTCTTTTGATAGCTGGAGAAGAGTGGGATCAGTTCTGCCTGCTATTAAAGTTTATAATCGCAGGGAAGTTGATGAAATGATTTTGGTAGATGTGATTGCCAATTCATCTCATGATGTCTTTGACATAGATTCTTTGGAAGATTTTTCTCAAGATTGCTTTGTGCCTCTCACGGTAGGAGGCGGAATCTCAAATGCTTCTGAGGTGCAAAATTTTTTAAGAGCTGGAGCAGATAAAATCTCAATTAATACTGCTGCTTATGACAGACCAGAGCTCATAACCGAAATCGCAAAGATTCATGGCTCGCAGTGTGTTGTCTCCAGCATTGATGTTAGAAATTTATCGGATGGCAGGTGGAGCTGCTTTAGTCATTCAGGTACCTTGCAAACTAATAAATGTGTTGCTGAATGGGCTAAAGAATTAGAGGATCGAGGGGCAGGTGAAATTCTCATTACATCCATAGATAATGACGGAACCATGAATGGCTACGACTTACCATTAATTGAAACGGTTAGCTCATCTGTGGATATTCCAGTTATTGCTTCAGGTGGAGCAGGCTGTTATCAAGATATGATAGATGCAGTGCAAAAATCAGGGGCCTCAGCTGTTGCTGCGGCAAGTATATTTCATTTTACAGAACAGACACCCAAAGAAGCAAAAATCGCTATGTCTCAAGCTGGAATACTAATTAGAGAAAATTATTTAGATGATTCTTTGTCTAACAACGATAGGTAAAATTAAACTATAATGTGCTTAATAAACAATTTTTCTACTTAAATTATGTCTGATTATAAAACAGAGCAAGAGAATTTTTGGGCCGGTGAGTTTGGAAATGATTATATCGATCGAAATAAAAGCGCTCAATTAATGGCGTCGAATCTTGATTATTTTTCTTCAAGTCTAAAACATGCAGCTAACATCAATTCTGTAATGGAGTTTGGAGCTAATATTGGAATGAATTTACAAGCAATAAGACTTTTAAGACCCGATATTGAGCTAAGCGCGGTAGAAATTAACCAAGAGGCAGCAACTGCTTTAGGGAATTTAATAGGCAAGAATAAAACATTTCATGAATCTATCTTAGATTTTGCACCCAAAGAAACATATGACCTAGTCTTGCTAAAGGGAGTTTTGATACATATTAATCCAGACGCGCTGGATAAGCTTTATCAGACAATTTATGACTCATGTAATAAGTATATTTTATTTGGTGAATATTATAATCCAGTCCCTGTTAGCATTTCCTATCGAGGTCATAAAGACCGACTCTTTAAAAGAGATTTTGCTGGCGATATGTTAGATAAATTTAATGATCTCAAGTTAGTTGACTATGGTTTTTCTTATAGAAATGACCCTACGTTTCCCCAAGACGACATTACATGGTTTCTCCTGCAAAAAACTTGATAAATTCTATTGCTAGGCTATAGCGCTTATTTATGATTTTTACTCCACATTATGACTTTTACTCCACAAATTTCTGGGGCCCTACCCCGCATAAAGCAATTATCTGATAAAAATCATGGTATGCAGAATATTAAAAACATGTAAAATAGCATTTTATTATGTGAAGTATCCCAATGTTATTTTGCGTAGGCCTTTAATAAAATATAGGATTTTGAATGAACAATTTTAATGACAGTGCTTCGCGTGCCACTCATGACGAAGTCAATTTCAATGAAATAATTGGTGCTCTGAAGGAGTCAAGAAATTTGATTGCTATCATCATCTCAGTCTTTGCCTTAAGTTCTGTCATATATTCTCTGCTTGCACCGCAAATATGGACTTCTCAAGCCTTGATGACTGTTTCGGAATCAAATGCTGGGTCTGTAGGCTCTGGTGCTTTAAATGGCTTGGCGTCGATTGCAAATTTAGGCATGAGTGAAGGCAATATAGAGGGTTCAAAAGCCTTAGCCACTGTGAGATCTCGTGAATTTTTTAATCATATAGTAGTCTTTGATGGTGTCTTAGAGAATCTCATGGCAGCCAAATCATTTAATCATAAATCTCAGGAAACAATCTTTTATTCTAAACTGTATGATGCTAGCTCTCAAAAATGGGTGGATGGCAAACCAACAAACTGGTTAGCATATAAAAAGTATTTGAGCGGCTTGAGCATTATAATGGACAACAAGACTTCTTTTATTACTCTTTCAATGGACCATAGATCTCCCTTGTTTGCGGAATCATTCCTTTCTCTTATTATCGAAGAAATTAATTCATTAAGCAGGGAAAGAGATATCAAGGAATCTGAAGCGTCTTTAAATTATCTATACAACGAGCTCAACTCTTCGAAACAAAGTGATATCCGCTTAACAATAAGCCAGTTAATAGAATCTCAGTTAAAAAAACAAATGTTAGCTAGGGTGAAAACTGATTATATTTTGCAATCTTTGGATCCACCATTTATACCTGAAGAGAGAACAAGCCCTCAAAGAACGAGCTTGGTTCTGATCTCTACATTTATTGGGGTAATTGTAGCCATTCTTTTCACGCTGATTAGATTCTACATTCTAAAGAATCTAAAGAAATTTAGCGATTAACAAGACCTCCATCTTTTATTAGCAACAAATGATACCAAATGATGAAATTAAACTAGCGATTATTGGACTTGGTTATGTAGGTCTTCCTCTAGCAGCTGAGTTTGGCAAGAAAAGAGATGTGATTGGATTTGATATAAATAAAGAGAGAATAGAATCACTGCAAAACTTTGTTGATTCTACTTTAGAGTTATCAGATAAAGAGCTGCATGATAGCACTGGGCTAACTCCAACCTCTGATCCTGCTTTATTAGCTAACTGTAATTGTTTTATTATATCTGTTCCTACCCCTGTTGATGAGATGAAACAACCAGATTTATCTCCCCTGATTTCAGCTAGCTCTTTAGTTGGAAAGTATATTCAAACAGGTAGTTTGGTTATCTATGAATCAACTGTTTACCCAGGCGCAACAGAGGAAGTCTGCGTGCCAATCTTAGAAAAAGAATCTGGATTAGTCTTTAATGTAGATTTTTTTGTTGGCTATAGTCCCGAAAGAATTAACCCTGGCGATAAATCCCATAGATTAACGGATATCATGAAAGTTACTTCTGGGTCAACTCCTCATATTGCTAAAATAGTCGACAATCTCTATGGTTCAATCATAAAAGCTGGGACTTACATGGCTAGCTCTATAAAGGTTGCTGAAGCTGCTAAGGTTATTGAAAATACTCAAAGAGATGTCAATATTGGCCTGATCAATGAGCTGGCAATTATATTTGATAAATTAGAGATAGATACAAGCGAAGTATTGCTGGCCGCTGGCACGAAATGGAATTTTTTACCATTTAAGCCAGGTTTGGTTGGAGGTCACTGCATAGGAGTAGACCCTTACTATTTAACATACAAAGCCCAATCGGTTGGCTATCAACCTGAGATAATACTCGCAGGTAGAAGTGTTAATGATGGCATGGGAGCCTTTGTCGCCGCAAAGCTTATGAAGAAGATGGTAAGCCGTGATATGCAACCTAAAGAATCTCGAGTATTGATACTGGGCATGACATTCAAGGAAAACTGCCCAGATCTAAGAAACACAAGGGTTATAGATCTTTACACCGAGCTCACAGAGCATGGTGTGAGGGTTGATGTGTATGACCCATGGGCAGATAAAGATTTAGCAAATTCCTATTTAAATATAGAACTACAATCCTCTATCAAGCAAGGTAAATATCACGCACTTATTACTGCAGTGGCGCATGATGAATTTAAAGTCATGGGAGTTAAAACGATTCGTTCTTTTGGCCTACCAGAGCATATCTTTTTTGATCTAAAAAGCATGTTTTCGATTCATGAGAGCGATCTGAGGTTATAAATAGAGATTTAAGCATATGCAAAACTACCAATCAGTTCTCAAATCTCTAGAAGAAAAACCTCATTCATGGCTCATCACCGGTGTTGCTGGCTTTATCTGCAGCCACTTGCTTGAAACCCTGCTTAGTTTAAATCAAAAAGTCATTGGGCTTGACAACCTCTCAACTGGCTCAAAAATGAATCTTCAGGCAGTAGAAAGTAAGGTGGATAAGAGGCACTGGAAAAATTTTTATTTTATTGAGGGTGACATCACATCAATTGATACCTGCAAAGAATCAATTAGGGGTATTGATTATGTTCTTCATCAAGCTGCCCTAGGCTCTGTTCCTAGATCTATCAAGAATCCACTTGATACTCATCATGCAAATTGCACAGGATTCTTAAACATCTTAAATGCATCGATGGAAGAAAATGTAAGAAGTTTTACATATGCATCTAGCAGCGCAGTTTATGGAGATCATCCCGTTCTTCCAAAAGAGGAAGAGAAGATAGGAAATTCCTTGTCTCCCTATGCGGTGTCAAAACATACGAATGAGTTATATGCTTCAGTATTTTCAAATTGCTATGATTTTCATTCTATAGGGCTAAGATATTTTAATGTTTTTGGTATACGTCAAGACCCAAAAGGTGCATATGCTGCTGTAATACCCAGATGGGAAGAGGCTATGAAGAATAATAAAGATATTTATATTTATGGAGATGGTAGTACCACTAGAGATTTTTGCTACATTGATAATGTAGTACAAGCAAATATTCTTGCTGCTACCGCTTCAGATGATGCTAAAAATAATATTTATAATGTTGCTCTTGGGCATCAAACTTCTTTAAATGAATTATTCCAATTGATGAAGAAAATTTTTAGCAAATCATCATCTGCGACTACTTCGCAAGTAATTTATCAGGAGTTTAGGGAGGGGGATATTCGTCACTCAAATGCCGATATAAGCAAAGCACAAAATATGCTGAGTTATGATCCTCAATTTACATTGGAGCATGGTTTGGAATTCATGCTGCTCAAAGAATAATTATGCTATTTAATTATTCAACATTACGAATCAGGTTTCGAAGAGTGTTTATGTTGATTAAGAGATTCTTGATCAGAAAGCTTGGGCTTGTCAGCGATCAATTTTTTTTTCTTGATTCGCATATGATTGCAAGAAAAACAAAAGGTGTTAAGAGACTCGGAGTGTATTCAAAAAATATTCACTACGAATATTGGAATCCCCTAACGAATCAGAAAATAATAAATTCTTTTCCAGAAAGATACATTTACGAGATTGATCATCCATCTGTTGATCCGGTTTCAGGCTATATATATGATGATAGCGGCGTATTTATAGCAGAGAGCAGCGCATGGAATCTCCTAAGGCAATTCTATAGCTGGCCCAAACCATTTCTCAAGAAGCCCAGAAAAGTATTGTCAGGTACGTATATTTATATTGATGATATTGGATATTATCATTGGTTGGTAGAGGATCTTTCTGTATTTATTGCCGCTTATAATTTATATCCTGAGGCAAAAATTATTTGTCCCAAGACGCCATCTTCTTGGCTCAGTGCATTTTTAAAAAATCTTGATGTCCAGCCGGATTATATAGACGTTCCAGTCACTATTGAGAGACTAATTATGGTTGGTAAGACTGCTGGACAAGGCAACCCTTTGGCGGGAGTGACCCCGCATCCCAAGGATATTGATACTTTAAGAGACTATTTCCAGCCATTTATGCGTGAACAATCAGAGGATACTTTCCTTTTTATCTCTCGTGCCGGAGAATCAAGATGCCCAAGTAATATCTCTGAAGTCGAGTCTTTTGTGAGTGCAAAAGGCTATCAGGTTATTAATTCCCAGGATCAATTATCAATTTATGAACAAGCTTTTTTATATTCATCGGCAAAAAAAATAGTTGGAATTCATGGTGGGGCATTAGCCAATACAATTTGGTGCGCTTCAGGCACTGATGTTGTTGAGTTAGCTTCACCTGGATATTTACCAGGAGTTTTCTCGATGATAGCTAGTATTAGATCGAACACCTATAAGTGGGTGAGTTATGGCAAAATTCCCACTGATCCAATTGACCTTTTAGAGCTAGAGAAACACTTGTGAACCTTCTAAATCAGTGTAAATAATAAATATATGTATTCAAGTTTAAAATCTCTCTTTAGTTTACTTAGGCCCCAGCAAAAAAGAAAACTTCTTTTACTTCAATTTTTAGTAATTTTTATGGCATTTGCGGAGGTTGCAGGAGTTTTTGCTATTAGCCCTTTCATTGCATTAGTAGCGGACTTAGATCAAGTTTATTCAGATAACATGGTTGGTCAGCTGTATATTTTTTCTGGTTTTAGTGATCCCATCAATTTTGTTACAGCAGTTGGCGCAGGGGTTTTACTTCTTTTAACTTTTGCCGCTCTTATGAATATATACACTATCTGGAAGTTCTCTATGTTTGCAGCTCAAATAGGAGCTGAACTTAGCAATAGGCTGTTTGTTCATTACATGTCTCAACCATGGCTATTCCATTCTGAAGCCAATAGCAGCGAATTAGTAAATAAAATTGTCCAGGAATGTAAGAGAATGAGCGACTTGGTCATTACGCCAATTATGCAATTAAATGCAAGAATCATCATGGCCGTAGTAATGGTCATTGCAATCTTTTTTTATAATCCTCCTATTGCAATAACAGGGACTGTCATTTTTGTTGCTGCCTACTTTCTTTTGTATTTATTGGCTAGATATAAACTTGATAGAAATAGCCTTGCTATTTCCAATGAGCAGATTATCAGATTTAAGATGATGTCAGAGGGGTTTGGTGGAATCAAAGATACTTTATTACTAGGCAGGCAAAATGAATTCAATAAGGCTTTTACTAATGCCAGTAACAAACTTGCTTATGCGCAAGGTAATAGCAATGCATTGGCCATGTTTCCAAAATATTTATTAGAATTGATGGCCTTTTCTTCTGTTATATTTTTAATTATTTACTTAAATTTAGAGAATGAGGGCCGTCTTGAGGATACTTTGCCTGTATTAGCAGTATTTGCATTAGCGGGCTTCAAGCTATTGCCAGCAATCAATCTTTGCTACGTCGCTCTTTCAATAGCGCGAGGCAACATGTCAAGTTTTGAAATTTTAAGAAAGGATTTATCGGATAGCGCAGATATTCACGTTCATGGGTTTGAGGATCATGCAGCTAATTTAACCTCTTCGAAAATCCCTCTAACAATTGAGCTAGAGAATATATCATTCACTTACCCAAATTCAGATAATCTAGCACTTAAGAAAATTAACTTAGATATCTCAGTTGGTAATTTTATTGGTGTGGTTGGTTCTTCTGGTTCGGGTAAATCAACCTTGATGGATATAGTTCTTGGTTTGATTACTCCTGCTGAGGGAGAAATAAGAATTAATGGCGAAGCGTTAGATTCTTCTAACCTTAGAGCTTGGCAAAATAATATTGGGGTAGTTTCTCAAAATATTTTTTTAGCAGACTCATCCATCATAAATAATGTTGCATTCGGCATCCCCTCAGAAAATATCAATAAGAGTTTTGTCCTTAACGCCATTAGGCTAGCAAATCTTGATGAATTTATAGATACTCTTCCAGCAGGCCTTGATACAAAGGTAGGGGAGAGAGGCATACAACTTTCTGGGGGGCAGCGCCAAAGAATTGGTATTGCAAGAGCTCTATATAACAATGCAAGTGTCTTAGTATTTGATGAGGCAACTAGCTCTTTAGACGGAATCACTGAAAAAAAAGTTATGGATGCTATATATAATTTATCAGGACAAAAAACAGTAATCATGGTGGCTCATCGCCTAGCTTCAGTAAAAAAATGTACCTGCATTCATTTAATGCACGAGGGAGCTATCATTGATAGCGGTACCTTTGATGATTTAACTCAAAGAAATCAGTTATTTCAAGATATGGCTAAACTATCTTGAGTGGCAGCTTGTGAATTATTGCTCTTGATCAGCACATGATGCTTGAATCTGGCATACAAAAAAAATTAGGAGCTAAAATCATTAAAGTATTTTAAAATTACTATATGTGTAAATAACCATTTTTCTAATACCCGCTATGAATGATAAAACGCTCTACTTTTGTAGAACGCCATTACAAGCCATCATCATCAATAATCTACTTGAGAGTAGGTCTGGCAATCACCATGTAATCTATCGCCCAAATAATAAAAGCAAGAAACATGAATATTATTTTAATCAGCTGCGCACTACTCATAAAACTTTTATTTCATTTCAGCCAGTATCTTTCTCTCATTCATTGTCTAGTATTGTTGAGTGGCTAAGCCTGCCAACGAAGATTCGGCAGATAAAATATAATAATCTATTCATAGCTAGCATTGGAGATATGGTTTTTAGTTTTTTTGCCGCACGAAATAAAATAGCTAATATTTATCTTTTTGATGATGGAGTTTTCAACCTGAAACAAGAAGAATGGGTTAAATGGATCTCAGCAGATTCTATAAGCAATAAGATAGTTCGAAAGATATTTCGTGGAGAAGATAAAATATTCACTCAAAGCAGAATTGCCCATCACTTTACTCTATATCCTGCTGAGCTTTGTTGGTTAGACTGCGGAACTACCCAGTTAAACGACCTCTTTGCACCTAATAGAGTTGATTTGTTACACGGCGCAATAGAGGCAAAAAAAATTAGAGTGCTTCTTGGTTCAGCATATATTAAAGGAGAGGTTGATGATGACGTGAAACTTTTACTCAATCGAAATATTCGACATGAAAAAATTATCCATTCTCAGCAATTTGATTTATATATTCCACATCCCGCTCATTCATCTCAGCCAGTGTATTCAAGAATTCTAGATGAATTTTTTACTAAATATCCTATCGACCTGATGATAGCTGAAGATATCATTGCTGCCTTACGCAAGTCTGGTTTTAGCCCAATCATTTATGGCTTCATTTCATCTGCACTAGTCAATTTATCTAAAGATTTTAAAACCGTTTCCATTGTTCTTGATGAGCAAATGATGCTTGAAGCTGAAATACAAAAACAATTAGGAGCTAAAATCATTAAAGTATTTTAAAATTAACGGCTAACTAAAAAGTAAATAAAACATCATGAGGCTAACAGATAAGAATCGCTGGCGTTACAAAAAAGATCACGCTACATTAAATAATTTAAATAGGATTAGAAAGCGCGAGGAGTGGCTGCAGGTTGTCAAAAAATATGTCCCAAGCACTGAATTAAATTATTTAGAGTTGGGGTGCGCACCTGGTCAGTATTCAGCAGTCCTCGCAGAAGGAACTGATTGGAATATTTCTGGAATAGATTATTCAGATGATTCAGATATCTTTTTAGACACCATGTCATTGGTAGGCAAAGATGCAGAATTATTTCATATAGATATGTTCAATGAAAAAATTAATAAAGCGTTTGATATTGTCATTAGCGTAGGATTGGTAGAGCACTTTAGAGGCGAGATGCTTGAAAATGTTTTTAGACTCCATGATTCATATTTAACTAACGGTGGATATCTCATAATACAAATTCCTAATTTTACTGGTTTTAATTATGCATGGCATTACCTGTTTGATCGCCCGGATCTTGATAATCACAATATTGATGTTATGCAACTTCAATCTCTTGAATGGTTTGCTGATAAAGGCTACGAAATAGTTTTCAATGATTATGTTGGCCCTTTAAGAGTCTGGGGTGCTTCATCTTGGTCTCATATAAGGTTTATGAGCAAACTAGTTGCAGGTTTTGGAATGGTTGTAAGTAAACTAGCGCTAATGCTTGATAAGATTGGTTTAAAACTCCGAGGAAGAACATGGTCTCCGGGCATACTTTTAATAGCGAAAAAAATATAGATTCTTGAAAATTGCTCAAATCTGTTATTCAGGTCTTGGCGGGCATAGCGGCGTAGTCTTCCCCCTGATTTCAGCAGATTTCAAAAATAAGCATGATTGGGCTATCGGCTTTGTTGGAAATACTTCTATGCTTCAAGATTTTAAAGATAGATGCGAGGATCTTGGTGTTCAGTATGCGCAATTTAAATTCCATTCTGGGCTACCCTTTGCGCAGTGGATTAAATTATTTTTTTGGCTAAAAGAAATTAATCCCCAGTCTATAATTTGCCATAATCCCAGCTTTATACTCCCGTGCAAACTTTACTCTTGGCTATACCAAGGAAAGTTAGTGACGGTAGAACATACCAATAATAAGCTTAAACGTAATCGAGAATGGATATTTACTTACCTTTCCTTGTTATTGTCTGATGAGGTTGTAGTGTTAACCTTAAATTATAAGAATGAAGTAAAGAATTTTTTTTCAGGTTTTTTAAAAGAAAGAAGTATTTCTATTATTCCGAATGGAATTGATATTCAGTTATTTCCAATGATAGAAGACAGCCTTCAAAGAACGTTTTCTACCAAGGTATTTAAAGTTGGTATGGCAGGAAGATTCTCGAATACAAAGAGGCAGGATTTACTTGTAGAGACGTTAAAAAAGATTAAGCAATCTAAACCCGAATTTAATATACAACTTTCACTGGCCGGCAATGGACCGGAGCTTGAAAAGACTGAAAGGATAGTTGAAAATCATGACCTTGGGTTATTTGTTACCTTTGAGGGCTTGCTTGATGAGATTGAGTTAGCAGAATGGTATTCGACATTAGATCTATATGCCCACGCATCCTCTGGTGAAACTCTAAGCATCTCACTCCTCCAGGCTATGTCATGCGGGTTACCAATTATTGCCTCAGATGTAGATGGAATCTCTAATCTTTTGAAGCAAGACGAGGTTTATGGATTATGTATTGCTAATGATCCTGTGCTCTTTGCAGAAGCAGTTCTGAGTGTCTCAATGAATTATCAGGACGCAAAATCTACTGGTATTAAAGCCAGCATTGCTGTGGAGAAAAAATATAGCAATCATTCCATGCTAGATAATTACATGGAGCTTCTCTAGTCTTTATTTTTTAATGATAAATATTTTAATAAGCAAATAGTTTCAAGATTTCTGTTAAAATCGTATTCAATTATCTAATTAAAATATCTTTTACTTTTTTAGGAGCCACTCAATTGAAAAAAAAAATATTAATTACAGGTGGCTGTGGAAATGTCGGTGGCAGCCTTGCAAGGCGATTAACAACTGATCCAGAAAATTCGGTTGTTATTCTTGACAATTTATTGACTGGCTCAACTGATAAACTTCCTGATTCATCGTGTAAGAACTGGAGTTTTATCCACGCAGATTGTAATAATTTTCAAGAATTAAGCTCTGTGATGAGAGCCACAGACTTTGACTATGTTTTTCATTACGCAGCAGTGGTTGGGGTAAAAAGAACCTTAGCTTCTCCTGTAATGGTACTTGATGATATTAAGGGGATAGAAAATATACTTTCATTGTCTCGCTTAACAGGGGTCAAAAGGTTTTTTTACTCATCAAGCTCAGAAGTTTATGGCGAGCCAGTTGAGTTTCCCCAGCAAGAAGATACCACTCCATTAAACTCTAGATTGCCATATGCAATAGTTAAAAATGTTGGCGAAGCATTTGTTAAATCTTACTATCAAGAATATGGCTTAAGTTACACGATATTTAGATTTTTTAACACATATGGACCTCTTCAGAGCGATGATTTTGTTATGACCAAGTTCCTTCGTCAGGCAATGTCTGGTGAGGATATCACCATTTATGGAGATGGCTCGCAAACTAGAACATTTTGTTATATTGATGATAACCTTGATGCTGTGGAGCGTATGCTCGTAGATGAATTAGCTGTTAATGATGTGTTGAATGTTGGAAATAATTCGGAAATTTCGATGCTCGAATTAGCTAAAAAAATTATTACTACCACGCAATCAGATTCTAAAATCATTCATTTGCCTGCCCTTGAAGAGGGAGATATGACAAGAAGGTTACCTGATATTTCTAAAATGCTAGCAATACTGGATAGAAATCTTACGAGCTTAGATGATGGAATTAAGATTATGCTTAGCGCTTTAAAAGTTTGATGAAGTGAAAATACTCTGTTTTCAGAAGATGGCCGGGGTTGCTGGCTCCGAAAGATATCTTGAAAGTATTTTGCCAGCATTAAAGGCTCGCGGAATAGAGATATCTTTTTTAATCATCCAGCATCCCAAGAATGAGACTGCAAATATAGATTTTATCAATCATCTAAGAACAAATAACGTTACCGTTCATATTTTTAATTCATATTTTTCAGTTTCTATCTGGACAATTTGGAAAATTGCTAGACTGATTAGAGCGGAAAGTTTTGATATTCTCTATAGTAACTTAATTTATCCAGATTTTATGGCGGCAGTTGTTAAAAAATTCTTTATTCCAAACCTTGCTCTATTATCAGTAAAGCATGGCTATGATGAGAAATTTCAAACTAAGTTTGGCTTGAATCCTCTCAAACTGAGAATCAGTATTTTTTCAATGATTACCAAATGGTCAGCATTAAGCGCTAATAAAGTGATTTGTATTTCTAAATCCTTAGAGAATTTTTTTCATACAGGAGGGTTAATTGATCCTCAGAAACTTATTACTATTCCTTATGGGTTTAATTTTTCCTCTATTCACCTAGATCCTAAAACTCAAGATTTTAGATATGGAGATCAGCAGATTATCGTTACGGGCCGGCTGGAGGAAGTAAAGCAACATTACTTACTGCTAGAGAGTCTGCCAGAACTACTGCAAGATTTCCCTAAACTATCGGTATTAATGGTGGGTGACGGCACCTTGGCTAGTTCCCTAAAAGCGCTTGGAGAGAAGCTGGGAGTTGATAAGAATATTCAGTGGCTTGGTTTTCAGGATAATGTGCATAATTTTATCAAAGCCTCAGATATCATGGTTATACCATCTTCAGCAGAGGGTTTTGGTTTAGTCGTTTTAGAGTCATGGTTTCATGCCAAGCCAGTTATTGCATTTGATGTGCCAGCAATTAATGAGATTATTGAGCATGAAAAAGATGGCTTACTGATTCAGCCTTTTTCTAAGCCTGCTCTTATTCAGGCCATCAAAAGATTACTGCTAGATAAAGAAAAGCTTTCTGAATATGGTAAAGCTGGCCAAATAAAACAACATACAATTTATGATATTGATAATATGACTTCTAATACTTTATCGATTCTTCGTGCGCTCCATCAAAACCCAAGCCTAGATAATAGCGCGTAACTAAAACTATAGTAATTATTATGTGCGGATTGACAGGATTTATAGTAAAAAAACAAGCCAATGAAAGACCCATTGAGCAGATTATTACCTCTATGGGTAGAGCCCTTGCGCACAGGGGACCTGATGATAATGGTGTTTGGATTGATGCTCGCAAACAAGTTGCATTGGGTCACACGAGACTAGCGATTCAAGATATTTCCCAAAATGGGTTTCAGCCCATGCATTCCCTCTCTTCTCGTTATTCAATTGTTTTTAATGGTGAGATATACAATCACTTAGATATCCGAATAGATTTAGAAAAAATCAGTGAGATGGAGTTTTCTTGGAATGGACATTCTGATACAGAAACTCTTCTTATGGCTATAGAGATATGGGGCTTACAAAGAACTTTATGTATTCTAAAGGGCATGTTTTCATTTGCTTTGTTCGACAATCAAGAGAGAAAGCTTTTTTTAGCGAGAGATAGTTTTGGTGAAAAACCTTTATATTATGGAATTGTGGATGAAGACTTTATTTTTGGGTCAGAGTTAAAGGCAATTAAAAAATTTCCAAATTTTACGAATCAAATTAGTAAAGCGGCTCTTTCTGAATATCTAATTTATGGATATGTTCCTTCTCCTTTAAGCATTTATGAAAATATTTATAAATTAGAGCCCGGCCATTTTATGGAGATTAGTGTTTTCTCCGACCATTTCTCCTTTTCGGAACCTGAGGAGTACTGGGGAATCACCTCACTTATTGCCAATAATCAAGATAATTTTTTTCAAAATGATGAGGAAGCTATATCTTCATTAGATAGAGCCCTCAAATCATCTATTGAAGATCAAATGATTTCCGATGTTCCATTGGGCGCCTTTTTAAGTGGAGGGATTGATTCGTCAACTGTTGTTGCCTTGATGCAGGAGGGCAGGATGGATAGAATTAAAACTTTTACCATTGGATTTGAAGAAAGTAACTTTAATGAATCAGATTATGCAAAAGCCATAGCAAGGCATTTAAACACTGATCACACCGAATTCATTGTTACAGCAGAAGAAGCGCAAGCTGTTATTCAGGACTTACCTATAATTTATGATGAACCATTCTCCGATTCATCGCAGATACCAACTTTCTTGGTCTCTAAAGTAGCAAGTCAAGATGTCAAGGTATCTCTTTCAGGGGATGGAGGCGATGAAATTTTTGGTGGATACAATCGTTATCTTTGGGGACCAGGATTATGGAATCAGATTAAATTTGTCCCAAGGGTAATGAGGCCTATTCTTGCAGCATGTGTTAATTCAGTGCCGAATAAAGCTTGGTTGGGAGCAGAGAGCTTGATAAATAAATTTAATCTTGGGGCGGGAGTAGAGTCCCTGAATATTAAGGCCTCAAAATATTCTAACGCTCTTAAGACCGCTTCAACAGAGGATGAATTTTATAAAAGCTTCTTAACAAAATGGACAGATCCCACAATACTTATTAAAGGTTTTGACAGAAGCAATGATTATGCGAAGATAGAAAAAAATTTTTCTAACCTAAGTGATTTATCTATATCCTCTCATACTTTTGTATCTCGCATGATGATTCATGATTCATTGCATTATTTGCCTGATGATATTCTCTGTAAGGTTGATCGTGCGGCTATGGCAAACAGTCTTGAGACACGGGTACCTTTCTTGGATCATCGCGTTGTTGAGACTGCATGGCGAATGCCAGCGTCAATGAAAATTCGTGGCTCTGAGACTAAATGGGCCTTAAGACAAGTTCTCTATTCGCGAGTCCCCAAAGATTTAATTGAGCGTCCCAAAACTGGTTTTGCAATTCCAGTTGGTGAATGGCTGCGGGGACCATTGCGAGCGTGGGCTGAATCTCTCTTAAGTGAAACAAATTTAGAAGCAGGCGGCTATTTCTATCCGCAGCCTATTCGAATTATTTGGGATCAGCATTTATCTGGACAGTATGATTGGACTGATCGCATATGGAGCATCTTGATGTTTCAGTCCTGGTTAGAGCAAAACTAATGTTTATATACTGGCTAATATTTGTAATCCCTGCCTTTTTTGCACTCATAGGACAAAGAAGAAGATTAAATCACTCGGGCGATAACCATTCATTGCACTTAGACCCCTTGTGGCTAAGCATCATAGTTATCATAACTCTTATAATAGGCTTAAGGCACGAAGTGGGGGGCGATTGGTATGCCTATCTCAGAATGTATAGATACGTATCTGAAATACAAGATTCTTTTTTTAATGACCTTATTGGTTTATTTGCTGGAGATATCGGTTATTTAGCTCTAAATTTTATCAGCGTAAAAGTAAATGGTGGCATTTATGTGGTTAATCTACTTTGTGGATTGATTTTTTCTATTGGATTAGTATTGTTTTGCAGAAATCTTCAGCGCCCATTTTTAGCCTTAGCAGTTGCAACACCCTACATGGTTGTTGTTGTGAGCATGGGTTATAGTCGTCAAGCTACAGCTATTGGAGTAGCCATGATTTCATTGGTTTTGCTGTCTCGACAAAGAGTAGGCTGGTTTATTTTTTGGACGCTTGTAGCCGCTACGTTTCATAAATCTGCAATTATTATGGCGCCAATTGCCGCATTGGCGGGTAGTAAAAACAAATTCCTTAGCCTTATTTTAGTCCTATCTATTGGACTAACTGTTTACTACACTATTTTGGCTGAACCATTCGAGCTACTTTACAAGAACTATATCGCAAGCCAAGATTCTCAGGCTCGCGGTGCTTTCATACGAGTTTTAATGTGCGTTTTCCCATCATTAATTTACTTAATTTGGCCCCATAGATTTGAGTTTAAGCCGCACGAGAGACCATTATGGAATTTAATGTGCTGGATTTCTGTTGGATTATTCTGCGTGTTAATTGCAATTCCCGATATTTCAATTGCTGTAGATCGAGTTGCCTTATATATACTACCAATTCAGCTTGTTATTTTTTCCAATGTACCAGATATGCTAAATAATAGAAAAATTACAAGCCAATTATTGACTTTAGCCATCATACTTTACTCCTCCTTTGTGTTATTTGTCTGGTTAAATTTTGCGGATAATGCTCACGCTTGGGTTCCTTATGGCAACTATCTATTAGAGTATGGCGGTGAGACCTATGACGTTATTGACTAAGACAATTACATTATCCGCCAATTCGTCATGGTATTTATATAATTTTCGAAAAACTACTCTTAGAGAGGCTTTATTACGAGGCTACAAGGTAATTTGCATCAGCCCTGAAGATAGCTACCATTTAAAACTAATAGATATGGGATGCATTCATAAACCCATGAATTTTTACAGCAGTTCAAAAAATCCATTTCTTGATTTCATAATTTTTCTCAAATTTTTTTTAATTTACAGAAAGATTAAACCTGATATGGCATTTCATTTTACGATTAAAAATAATATTTACGGCACCCTGGCCGCAAGATTACTTTGGATACCTGCTGTCAATAATGTTTCAGGCCTTGGGACAGCTTTTATATCATTCTCTCTTTCATCCATCATTGTTAAGTTACTATATAAAATAAGTCAGCCCTTTGCTTATAAAGTTTTCTGTCAAAACAATGAAGACTATGACTATTTAATAAATCATAAGCTTGTACCAAAAAAGAATCTTGCTCTGCTACCTGGTTCGGGCGTCGACTTGAAACGGTTTAACACTAACCTAAATGCCACGGCTAATAGAAATAGTATTTTTACTTTTTTATTTGCAGGCAGGATGTTAAAAGATAAGGGTGTGCTCGAGTTAATTGATGCTGTCAGGCACGTTAATCAAAAAAAGCAACGCTGCAAGTTAATTCTGTGCGGTTTTTCGGACGTTGATAATATTTCTGCCATTAACCAAGAAACGCTTAACTCTTTTTCATTAATCCAGGGAATAGAATGGATTGGCCCTTCAGACAGCATTGAAGAGGTGCTGGCTTTAGTGGATTGTGTTGTCTTGCCTTCGTATCGAGAAGGCATGCCTAAAATTTTACTTGAAGCTGGTGCCATGGGATTGCCATCACTTGCATCAGATGTGCCAGGTTGCAGGGATGTAATCCAAGATGGTGTTAATGGGCTATTATTCAAACCAAAAAATGTCCAATCCTTGAAGAAGGCTATAGAGCATATGCTTAGTATGAAAGATTCAGAGCGGGAGCGCATGGGCTCATCTGCAAAAAGGATAATAGAAAAGCATTTTGATGAAACAATTGTAGTAAATACATTTTTTAGTGTGTTGCAGGAATATGAAGAAGGCTTTAATTGATGCTAACCGAAGAAATAAACTTAGCGATTTCCTGTTAGAATCACGTCTCTTTTTATTGTCTTGGATGATGCATTTAAAGCTATAGCTTTCATCAGCATAAGAATGGTAAAGCTATCCTAAGAAATACTTTCTCTGAAATAGAGGGTTCAAAATATGAGTTAACTCTTGTTAATTGGGTAGAAATTTTACTCTAGCCCAATACAGTTCTAAGGTAATTTCAGTTATAATGATTTTTATTTTAAACTAATAATCTGCCGCTTAGGTAGGAACAAGTAACAATGATATATATAACTCAAAAATTAAATCAGTTTATGCAACAGAACCCTTCTTTGCTATTGATTTGCATTGTCATTCTTGGAAGTATGCTATCAATCAATATTCACGCACAATCTCCCTTATCAGGGGATATTTTAAGCGAAGAATTCCTGGCAGGTCTCCCAGCTTCGGTTAGAGACGAGATAGAAATCAATAATCAGGTTAATGAAGAAATTGATCTTCAAAATTTATTCAGATCAGAAACTTCTATAGATAAAAATAAAATTATTCTTCAGAAACTAAAAAAACAAATTCTTGCTTTGGATAAAAGAATTGGATCAAAAGATACCACAAACGACAAGGCTCTGAGTATTTTTGGGCAACAATTTTTTAGTAGCTTGCAGTCCTCATTTATGCCAGTCAATGTTCCTAACTTAAGTGGTGAATATATTGTGGATGTCGGGGATTCATTTGAATTATTGACTACTGGCAAAGCTAGCAAAGAATACGAACTAATGATTCAAAGAGATGGCTCGCTACTCATTCCAGGCTTTGGAAAAATATCGATTGCCGGAAAAACCCTTGCTGAAGCTGAGAGAGCAGTGAATGGCTTGGTTGAGTCAACATCAGTAGGTGTCGACGCTTATCTTAGTCTTTCTGAAATTAGAGATGTCCAAATTCTATTATTAGGGGGAGTCGAGAGTCCTGGAATTTACACGCTAAGCGGAGGCTCTAGTATTTTAAGCGCACTCAACGTAGCAGGAGGTATCTCTGATAATGGGTCATACAGAAAAATTGACCTTCGGCGTGGCGGCGAAACCGTTCGCACATATGATCTTTATGATATTTTTGTTTTTGGAAATTATAGAAATGATCAAACCTTAAGATCTGGCGATACAATATTTGTTCACCCGCTTTCTTACAGAGTTCCTGTATCTGGCGGTGTTAATAATGAAGCAATTTATGAAGTCCTCCCAGAGGAAACGGCTGCTGATATCATTTCATATGCATCTGGATTCTCCCATAGTTTTGATGGCTTTGATGAATTGTTGGTTAGTAGAGTCGATATCTCTAACAAAAAATACGTTCAGCTCAAAGTAGATCAGCTAAAAGATTTTAAACTTCAGTCAAGAGACTCTCTTTTAGTGCCTTCCTTTAATAGCGTCTTGGAACCTTTAAAACAAGTCGAAATAGCTGGGGAGGTTCTTAGACCAGGCAAATACTATGTTAATGAGGGTGACACGCTATCAAACATCATTGAGAGAGCGGGGGGTTACAAAGAAGGGGCTTACGTATTTGGGGGCTCACTGTTTCGTGTGGACGCCTTAGAAAAAGAAAAACTTTTTGCACAGTTGAATTATGAAGATACTGTCAAATATATTGTATCCAGCATTGGCAAGCCTAATAGCAACATTAACTCTGACGCTTTGGATTTGCTGGCAGAGGAGCTGAGGTCTAGGAATTACACCGGAAGAATTGTAACTGAGTTTAATTTATCCAAGCTTAAATCAAGCGCAGGGCAAGATATGCTTTTAAAGGCAAATGATAGGATAGTAATCCCTCCTCTTCAGAGAGTTGTGTATTTATTCGGAGACTTTAGAAAACCATCAAATTTAGTATTTAATCCTTCCATGAAAATTAAAGAATACATAGATCTAGCTGGCGGCCTTAAGGAATCAGCCTTTAAGGAGTTGGTGGTTATTGATCCAAATGGTAAAACCCATATATATGATAAAAAATTCTTGCTTTATTCTCCATCAATAGAGCTATACCCTGGCTCAATTATTTATGCCCCAAGAAATATTGGTAAGCTATCTGGATTGCGATATGCATCTACAGTGTCTCCTATTCTAAGCAGCTTAGCTATTTCGCTAGCTTCCTTGAATAGTATTAGCGATTAAACCCTTATTAGAATTTTAATTCTCTTCAAGAAATATCGAGATGAATAGATGTCTGGGCTTATTGCTGAGCTTATCCTCTCTCTCTTTTGCTCCTTTAACGCATGCATCATTGCAGGATTACATATATCCTCACTACAACACCCCAGCAATTAGTAATTATGGAACAACAGGGCTGCTACAGGTTCCAACAGCACGGTTACATGAAGAGGGAACTCTAGCATTTTCATGGTCTCATAATGAGCCGTATTTAAGAGGCTCTCTGATTGCATATCCTTTTGATTGGCTTGAAGCCTCTTACCAATACACGGATGTAAACAACGCTCTTTATAGTGATGTTGCAGCATTTAGCGGCAGCCAAAGTTATAAAGATAAAAGTTTTGATGCCAAAATTCGGCTATTGAAAGAGGGAAGGCTGAGACCTCAAATAGCCATTGGTCTTAGAGATCTTGCAGGCACAGGAATGTTCTCCTCAGAGTATATTGTTTTTTCTAAGCGATACAATTTCATAGACTTTACGTTTGGTTTGGGATGGGGGGCTATGGGAATTCAGAGTTATGATAATCCATTTGCCTCAATTGATAATGATTTTAATGCACGGACAGCATTGCAAGATACTCAGGGTGGAGAGTTTAGTGTGGACGCCTATTTCTCCGGGGCTATGGGAGCTTTTGCAGGAGCCGAAATAGCACTGCCAAATATGAATGGCTCTCGTCTTATTTTAGAGTATGACTCAACTGATTATAATATTGAAGGATTGTTAAACCCGGACAATCCATTTACATTGTATTTGCCTAAGAGGCAGGCATCTAAGATTAATATGGGAATTCTTTACCCGGTAACACAAAATTTTCACGTAAAACTAGGATATACAAAAGGCAATACTTTAAATTTCGGTTTTTCTTATAAACGAGCTTTGAGTAAGAAGAAATATGCAGCTAAGAAATCTCATCCTCTCATTAGAAATTATACAAAGGAGGTTGTAAGAGAGGTTACAAAGTCAGATGATAGGGCGATTTATCTTGCTGCACTCAGGTATCTTGGTCAGAATCAACTTAATTTGCAGGTTGCAGATGTAACAGACGATGTTTTTTCCATGGCTTACACTCAGGCATTGTACAAAAGCAGCATAATGGCGCATGGAAGAGTAGCAACAATTCTAGATGATATTAGCCCACCTAAAATTAAAACTTTTGAACTGACTATGATAAATGGTGCCCTTGGTGTAAATAAAATAATAATTGATAGAGACGCATTCTCAAGAAATCAAAAGCATAATTTATATGGTGTAGCCAAAGAAAATATTGAGCTGCGTGAAGTCTATTATGATAAAAATGATTATGAGTATCAACCGTTCATTAACTTTCCAATTCATGAGTGGAACATTGCACCCTCTGTAAGGCAGCAAATAGGAGGCCCAGACGGATTTTATTTTGGTGAAGCAAGGTTGCAGCTCACATCTGGATTTATTCTTAGGAATGATATAAGTATTAACACTATAATGTCTGCCGGCATTGTGGATAATTTTGGAGATTTGAACTTAGAATCAGATAGTATTTTGCCTCATGTAAGGACTGATATTGTTGGTTATTTAAAAGAGAGTCGAAAATTTGGTATTAGCAAGATGAACCTCAATTGGTTTGGAAATATAGGCCCTGACATATATACAAAAGCAACTTTTGGGTTAGTGGAAACAATGTTTGGTGGGTATGGAGCGGAAGTATTGTATCGACCATTTAGCCGGAATTGGGCTATTGGTGCAGAAATTTGGGAGGTAAAGCAAAGAGAGTATGATATGCGCTTTGATTTTAGAGACTATGAAACAGTTACAGGGTTCGTTAACTTCTATTATAAAGAGCCTAGAACAAAATTAATTGCTGCCATAAGAGGTGGAAAATTTTTAGCAGGAGACTCTGGCTTCAACTTTGATATATCCAGAAGGTTTGATAGTGGATTCAGCGTAGGTGTATTCTTTTCAAAAACAGATATTTCTGAGCAAGAGTTTGGTGAAGGAAGTTTTGATAAAGGCTTTTACTTTCAAATACCTGTTGATTTCTTTCTGGGTAAATATACCAAAGGTAATATAGGTACTGGGTTGCGACCTTTAACAAGAGATGGCGCAGCTTTTCTTTTTAATGATTTCTCATTATTTGGAGTTACTGAGCAAGGACATAAAATTAATTTAACAAGAGACTGGGATGACTTATATCAATAGTAAAATAATCCTTACATTTCTATTAATGAACTCGTGCGCCTATCTTGAATATCGAGAGATCTTTGAGTATACAAAAAATTATATTGCAGGGATTGATGACCTCATAATTGATTCAGACTATCTAGAGGGTCGTCGATCCAGTTTTATTAAAGTTAAATTAGGTAGGTCAAAATTTGCAATTTTTGTATTATCCTCTTATTCAGACCTTGGATTTGTTTGGGTGGGCCCTAATGAGGAGAAGATTATTACCAAGCATGGAAGAGTCATTGAAACTAGTGATTTGCAACATAATCTAGAAATTCTTAATAAATCACAAGTGATGATTGCTGGCCCTGATGCTAGTCAAATTTCAATCGCGGTATCCGAGCCCTCTGCTACAATCGACCAATCCATTGATCGCTCTTATCTTGGGGAGGAAAATTTAGTCTTGGTGAAACCTTATACAGCCATAAAATACAAAGAAACATTTAATACAGATTTTTACAGGTGGTCTGGAGTTAACTATTATTGGATTGACTCTGCAACCAATCTTCCTCTTAAGACGATCACTTCACCTCACCCTTTGCTAGGCGAGATGACTATAGAGTTTTATTATAACTACAAGTAAGCTCTCAAGACACTCGTCTTAAGGGATATTTCCATCTAGATAACCTTCTGGGTAAATCCTAGTTTGCTTTCGTGTGTAGCAACTTTGCCATAGACAAAAAAAAGGGGTGCAAAACACCCCTTTTTATAAAATTTAACAGCTCTTTATTAGCTACCACCTGTAGGATTAGGTGTTGTAGAAGTAGCAGTCACTACACTAGTGCTTGTAACCTCTTCCTGAACATCTACCGTATTCGCAATTTGCTCTGTTCCATAAATAGCTTCAGCTTCAACCTCAATTTCAACCTCAACCTCAACCTCAACCTCACTGACATTCGCTAGTTCAACTTCGTAGAGTGCAACACCAGCAGAATCATCAGCTGCTCCTGTAATACCCGGAGTATTAATGTTTCCAGTTACCTGGGATTGTGTGCCTAAGAATACAGCATATTCAGCCCCCCTATAGTCGTCGGCTGGGTTTGTGCTAGTTGCTGTATATGTTTGAGTCTGTAGTTGAGTCTCTAGCGCAGTACCAGTAGATGTAGTGGTTCCTGTTGTGACTGTTTCTCTATTAGTGAAAGAGGCAGTTTGAACTGTAGTCATTGTTGTCTCTGAAACTTCAAGCTCAATTGTATATGTCGGTGCAGGAGTCGGTGCAGGAGTCGGTGCAGGAGTCGGTGCAGGAGTCGGTGCAGGAGTCGGTGCAGGAGTCGGTGCAGGAGTCGGTGCAGGTG